>Ga0099823_1008850_pt1 | contig 10230 bp, 5 predicted proteins | sample CowpearedBW_FD_76831 | JGI IMG/M metagenome (GOLD analysis project Ga0099823, IMG submission 76831) | Root nodule microbial communities of legume samples collected from California, USA - Cow pea red BW | ecosystem: Host-associated > Plants > Roots > Nodule | place: USA: California | collected...
CGTAGGGCATCATAATTCTGGAAGAAAAAGGAATAAGCTAGATTTATATGGAAGGAAGATATCTTTCTGATAATAGCAAATACTTTAATTCATATAATTAAGAAGTCAATAACGAACTCAGCCCGAAAGCGTAAAGCAATAGAGGCTTGAATATCGATACCCCTCCCGAGAACGCCAAGCGTTAAATTTAATTTTTTTACAAAGAAAACATTAGCAAGGATAAAATACTTGAGCACTTCATTACAAACATTTACACTTTAATACATTGGGAGTGGGGATGAAAATTGGCCAAAACTGCTTGTGGAGGCCAATGGCCTAGCCTCTATCAGGCAGGCTCACGTAATGTAAGACCTACAATAAAGCCAGGCTCGATTTTTTCATAAACGTTTATTTAATTCAAAAAGATCGTTTAAACAGATTAGGTCCTAAATTTCAGAACTAAGTCACGCTCAAACATTCAAACCCAACTTATTTCCACCCGTAGATGCAAAGAACTAACTAAGCCTAAAATGAGCTACACGATCACGAGGTGGCCAGATTTAGAATGAGAAACTCAATCTGCACAAAAATATTGCATTACATCATGACAAGGAGCTCAAAGTACTTGCACTTTTAGAATGGTTATTATTTTAAAAAGCAGTCAAACACACTTCACACCAATTGAAGGAAGAACTCACATCGTCCTCGCCAACAGAGTGACTCTGATGGTGACTGGTAGCTTCAGTAACATATCCCGGAATTGTATTCTTTGATGAAACCAGAATGAGCTTTGTTAGCTTCTGGATCCGACTCATAAGAGCAACCTTCGCTTCTTCTTCTTCTTCCAATCTTGACTGCATTTTAACTTGACCTTCTTCCAACTACTCATATCAATAGTACCAAATAAGAATCAGATCTCTAACACAAATACAAAAAGACCGAGCAAGAAATGAAAAATGAAACTATTCAGGGGAAGCCAAAAACCTTTTGTTTTAAGCTCATAATCTCCTCGTGATTGACACCAAGTTGCATTCCCTTCTTAAGCTGATCAAGTTCATGTTTAAGGATAGAAATTTCTCTCTGGTATTTCTTAATTAGAGATTTTTCGTCAATAATCTGTTTTAACAAAATATTCAATAATCAATCAGAAACCTCACCGGCATGATAATAGTCACCTAGATCTTTTTATGAATAATAGCCAGACTGCTATGTAGCTAATTAATAGATGTTCAGCGAACACAAAATATGAACCGGACCTTATTACGTGAGGCATATATTTCTACTCTCTTTGCCCTGCTAGCAAACTTCAAAGTATTATGAGTTTCTTCCATATTACTGGATGCTGGAGTTACGGTGCAAATAAGCTGAAATTTCCATGTTAAAGACAACGTTAATAGGTGCAATGGTGGTCATGCAGACATTCTGACATACTTTGTTCAAAGACATCCATTATGGTGAATAAAGCGAATGGAAAGTGTTTCAAAAGACCATGCCCTAATTCAAGAGTCTACTGCAAGAAATTGGGGTTCAAATTGAAATTGTCATGTTAATTCCGAATCATAGATCATATCAAATCAACAAATACAAAAACAAAACAAACAGCAAAATCTCGAAATGTTTCATATAAATGCTAAAGGATGTATAATGTTTAGTAATTAAATTTAAAATTACAAAACTGCTAGTTAACCATAATTCTCAGAAAAACAAAATCATGTAATTTTTAGTGAATTCAAAAGATTGACAACAGCAATTTGACAGCCAAATTTAATGTGTAGTAATAGAATGAGCAAGTAATGTCTGAAAACTATTTCAAAAGAATAAAAATAGAGGATGAAACTGATGAGGAAAGAAGAAGAAAAAGAAATATCACAGTTGCAGAATCGTGCATATCACTTTGATGGTGCATAATTACACCAATCCATCCAGCTATCAAATGATTCTAAATGCTGTGATTCATTATGTGATATGAATTGCAAATTGTAAGATTCTAATATTTATGGTCTATTTGAAATAGAAAACTCAATAATGTATTCCTCTATCATTAGAATATGTTGAATGTCTAAAAAAATGGCTATAATGGAAATCTATTATTCGTATTCAAATTAACAACCACTTTAAGACTAATTTTTTATGTCCAAGATGTCTCAACAATTGTGTAAAATTAAAAGGGAAACCAAAAACAGATAAAGATTTTTTAACATTAAAAGTGTAGTAGAATCCCAAACTCACCGAAACGTGGCCATGCCCACTAAGCGAAGACTGCAGGAGGCGAGTAAGCTTTGAGTCACGATATGGAACATGAGATGCTTTCCCTTCACTTAATTTTCCAATAACCTTTAAATTGAAACCATAAAATCAAGGCTTTCAGGAGGCGGAATTTGTGATCTTTGGCAAAAACAGAAAGAGTAAATTATCTAACTAACGGTCGACTCTCCCCCAAAAAATCATAACGAACATTAATAATAGACAACAAATATAGGAAATCAAAGACACCTACTGTTCCAAGTGTCAGAAGACTTTTGTTTATGTAAGATCCTTCTTTTCTTCTTAATCCAGTAGTTTCAGTTTTTGAGCTCTCGGATCCCGCAAGATCGATCAAGTTCTAATCAAAGAACGCAAGTATAAAAATAAGAATAGTAGGCAGTGTATGTGTGCATGTTGTCTGAAAATTTCTTAATAATGTTCACATACAAGCTGAGAGAAGACCACTCCATCATAATCTTCACCGTGGGCACTGCTTTCAATCATCTGCAAATGAATTGGATTGCAATAACAATGCAGATTAGAATTGAAAAAAAAAAATGGATTACCAAGGTCCAGGAATCCAAATACATTAGCTGAGGAAAAATTAAACATTTAAGCAGAATTTCTGAGTCCAATTTAGCCAATAAAAATCCAGAAGCCCAAGGCTGTGATGTCTATATATTTCCTTTGGAAATAAGACATCGTGTACAAATGTTGCTACAATACAAAATTTCGATTCTGTAATTCCAAAAATGCTTACAAGTGTAAAAATCGTGTGACTTCGGCTGCTGAAAAGATTAAAATTATTTGATCCAACATGACGATGCTCTGCCATTATATAACATCCTCATTAATAAAGTAACATTTAATTGAGTAACCAACAATTAACCATGAGAGCTTTATTATAAGAAACAACACAGGCAAATGTAACTCTCGGTATCAACTTTAACCTTCCCCAGCGGCAATAAAGGAAAGGGCATGTCCAGGTGACAAAACAACTTCTTCCTTTATACCCTCCACATAAGTTCCCTGAAAATACATGCAAACATAAATCCCTGGTCATGACTACAACTAGCCTTAAGAAAACAAGAATTTTGTTTGAAATGTTCAAAATAAAGAAATGTCTATATTTTCTTCCAATAACAGATAGTGTCCTTGAATTATTTCGATGGAAATTTTAACAGAAATGTTAGCACTATCAAAAACGCTTCTAAAATAAAGTTCTTATACCTGCCATGCCACGTTTCAGAGGCAACTACAAAGATCGGTTTGCGTATTGAAAGACAATTGAGAACAGTGTAGAAAGGAGTTCATTTAAAGGATCTGGGAAGAACTAATATAAATAATTTTAACTTTAATTAACTAAAAAATAAGTAAGAAACCTGTGCATCTTCTCTAACACGTAAATTTTGGCCAGTAGGGTCGAGCAAATCATTTATCACCTGACAGAAGCAGAAACAGGGATAACATCTATTAAAACAAAAAAGAAAAAGAAGAACTATATCAGACAGTATAACATGTAATGTGATAATCAGGATCTCAAAATGCAGATCCTAGAGAAGTATAATTGATCTAAGGCCTAAAGTGTTGCATTTAATGATGAACTATGTTTTAAACCATGTTCAGAGCATAGAAGGTGGGATGCGTGAACATAGTTTGTTCCATTTATACCTCATTGTATATTTCTATATAGGAAACTCGGAGTAAGAACTCTCTTCCTGGAGTCTGCATTAAAAGCAATTAGTTATTCAAAAGTAGTCATCATTTAAATAAAACAAGTACTGACTTATCAATCAAGAGTCAAGACGTACAACTCATGTATTTTGGGGCGATAATTGTGTGCAAGGCAAGTAGAGATGGCTACTTGGCCACAAGTACGACACTCAAAGCAATAGAGAATTAATAATAGCATATAAAAGACACTGCCTATTGTCCAAAGCACAATATAATAGTGAATAACAATGGCCAGAGCCACACAAGTATTTCTAAATAAACCCACAAATAACAATGACTTCATCAACATTTACTAAGTTAGCATGAAAGCTCACATCTTGGATAATGCTGAAAACATCTTTGATAGCCAGCGGTATGATACCAGGACAATTTTGGTCTCCCTGCAAATATCATTATTAAAATGCAAATCAGAAACACAACTTTAAAGATCAAGTAAATTTATAAAAGTACACCATGAAAAAGATTCTAGGGAAAGAATGAACTGGAAAGGTAAATAATATGGTATGGTAAATACTTGTAAGACTTTAGAGTCATAAAAAAATTTGAATCCCAAATCATGCTACTGAATTTCAAAATTGAACGTACAAAGTTGCAATACTGAATTACACTACATCTACTTGAAACCATATAATATGTAACAAGCAATACTGAATTACGCTACATCTACTTGAAACCATATAATATGTAACAAGCAAAACAACCATAAAAATGGCTGCTGCTAGTTTCATATGATAATTAATGATCTACTCTCAAATCGAAAGTTTCAGTTCTAGAAAGTTTCACTTTTACTGTCAAGTGCAAGACCCTTTACAAAGCTAATATTGTATATTTATATGAATAAATCTATGTTTTCTGTTAATGAATTGGACCTTCAAACTAATACAAAATTCCATTCAATATATTAAAATCAACTTTTTGGTTGTACTTCTTTTAATTCAATCACCAATACTTATGTCCCCTCAAGTGCCACGTAAATTACTAACTTCTAAGATGAATGACAAGGAACTTGTTGCATTTGTTGTTTGTAAAATGATAACTGATAACTAATGTAGTGCACAGTGATAGTTCACTAAAATGTGTAAGAAATGACAGCTAAATATCTCCTGCTACACAAAGAATCGATCTCAACCGTAAGTAAGTTTATAGAGTTAAAAGTTCCCCCGAAACTTCTTTACCGTTGCCAAAGAATCATCAAACAAAAATAATATAAAAAGTAAAGGCTTACAAGAAAGATGCTTTCATGTGACATGTTTTACTGTGTTAAAAAATTGAAAACAGAAAAAACTAGTAATTCATCAAAAAGACCTCACAATTGACAAATAAACTACGACACAAAAATAACTACTCCCTTTCGTTCAAAATACCCACTGTTAAAGGTTATTCATTAAAAAGGATGAAGAAAAATATAAAATAATACTAATAACCAGAAAATACACATTTGACTAACTTACCTTCTTTAAAACGCCAAAATTATTTTCACTTCAATGATGTATTTTTTCATTCCCCAAAATAGGCTGAACCAACATGCACTTAATGAAGATATTAAGAGATATGGATAAAGGTGGAAAAAACAGAATTAAATATGAAAAAATAGTTCACACAATGAGAGTGAAAAAGATTTATATATTGTCGTTCAATCACAAATTAATATGTAAGGCAACTTAATTAATTGTTAAAATAACTATCTGAAAAATCATATCTAGCATAATTTCCAATCGTGTAATAATAATAATAATATATAGAAATTGATCCCACTAAGTATTTAATTAAATCCTAATGCTAAAGTTAAATTCAAACAAAACGAACTCTAAATAGTCAGACAGTTTTGAATCGGAGAGAGCACGAAGTCAATAACCCGTAATAAATATCTGCAAATTTTCTAATTTAAATGACTAACTTAATGGTACGATATGAAGAGATAAAACATAGATATTTGACTTTCATAGTATAAACTCCAGATATGGAAGATTCAAATCAGTACATTAATTTTAAAGGTGACACTTACATGCATAGTATGTGTCTTACCACTACTCGTCACACCGTATGCAAACACAGTTCCTGCAATGTTTAGCATAAGTTATCTTCCAAACCCAGCAAACTCCACCAGCACTAAACACATAATCAGTACGTATTAACCATTGAAATCTAGCTATTAACTATATGCATCAGCGGAAACCAAAAGCAGATTCCATCAAAGAAATAGAACGACCCTGCAATTGCCACTAAATCGGACACTGCCAGAGGCATCACATCCGGTTGTGAAAAATTGTCTTGAATCCAGAGTTCATACCGTTTACACCATCCATGGCAGACTTCACCACGGGTTTGGCAGCTACTTCATACACCTCGTCGGAATTTGTATGCGGTCCGAACACTCTATCTGTCACAAATCAATTTAGAATTCTAACATCCATATCCATAATTTTCTACACAAAGAGCAAAAACCTAATTGCTCACTACTAGTTCCCCAAAAAATCACAAGAAGAGAAGTTCGAAATGAAAATACCAAATGCATAAGCAGTAGCTAGATTATACTCGTTCCTCACAATCTTGTCACCATCCGCATACCACGCGATCTCGTCTCCTCTATGGTACTCTCTTTCACTACAGCCAAACAACACCGTAACACTCATTCGATCACAGATAAATCAACGCCGAAAACATAGAAACAAACCGAACGATTTGGTTTCTCTAAAACTCACAGCTAATGGATCTGATTTCATAGCTACAGATCTAAGCATTACCTCAACGGTCTGAACCGAATCGTGACCGAAATGCTATCCCGAGACCTGGAAGGATCCACCGGCTCCATGATCACCTCGTCCTCCATTCCGAACTCCACCGGCGAAGGATTACCGTAACCATAGCTGATTGAATCGCTGCGACCGCGACTCGGAGTCATGGATGGACCGCCGCCGCCGCCGGAGTTGTAAAACGACGACGTGGAAGAAGAACAGGAGCGAGGCATTACGCGTCCGTTGGTGACGGAAGAAGTGGATGAGGAGGAGGAGTGAGGAGTAGAGGGTTTGCGGTGCGAAAATGGCGAGCTGCTCCTTGCACGTGAGGATGAGGCCATGAGTTGACTCACCGAGTTGGTGAGTCAATATAAACCAGTGAAATATGAATTAAAGAGAGAACACGGGAAGAAGAATAGAATGTGTCAGAACTCACATGGCGATGGAAAGAAAAAGCGAAGAACATTTAGTTCTATTTCCTCTCTTTTTCTTTTTCTTTTTTGTTTGTCTGCTTTCAAGCTCTGAGATATGATTATCACATAGAGTGAGTGTTTCGTTTTCTCTGAGACGACGTGAGTTGCAGGGGAAGAGAGAGAGAGAGAGAGTGGGTGAAGAAGATGGTGAAAATGGTGAGAGAATGTAGGGCATGGTCTCAGTTTAAATTTTATTTTCTTCATTGTAATTTTATTTTATTTTATGAGAGGATACAAAAAAATTATTTAGAAATTTCGAAATGCTGACGTGGCGGATGAGGATGTCGAGATGAGTTTTTAAACTGGCGGAACAGTAGAAGTGCCCGCGCAATAATATCAGAGAGGAATTGCTTTAAATAAGCCTAAGACTGAAATTGAGCGGGAGCACAGAAGCAATAAACATATGAATGAATGCTTAATTTCCATAAATGTTAAATTTTATATAATTAAAATCTTTAATAAGTATATTTCAATGTATTTTTATCAACCCGCTATATTTTGTTCAAAATCTTTTAAGCAAAATTCAAATTCAATAACACTTTAATCAATAACTTGCTTGTTGATAAGTATGTTTTTGTATAAAACAAGTGACAATAAATTGAATCAACAATAATTATACATAATATATATATATATATATATATATATATATCCGTACTTTACATTACAATACAAGATAATAAATATAGTTAACAATTTTAATCGTTATATAAATTATTCTACATATATATAGAGGCTACTTATAAATGATTCTTAATTATGTGATAAAATTTATTATATGGGTTTTTACGTATGTGTTAGTATTAATAATGGTTACATGTATTGGACAAATGTAATGTATTAGAAAATAGATTTTGAAATCTATAATTAATATGTATACTAAATTATAATTTATATGTGTAACTTGAGTTGTAATACAGAAATAAACAATGTTCTTTTACGCTCTACGCTATAACAACGTATCGTATATATTAAATTTTGCAATTTATTTTTGTATTACTTTAATATTTTCTTTCTTATTGCTTAAGTAATTAGCAATTTTATTTTCTTACTGTGGCAAGGAAGCTTAATTATGATTTAATTTTAAATTCTAATTTTTAAATATAACAAATCTGTAATCTGTAGAAGTACAAATAAATATAACAATACATACGTATTTTTATTTATTTTTTTACTTTTTCTAAATCCTTAAATTTAGTCTTCATTATTAAAATAGAGGTATTTTATTCTCCTATTTTAAAATTTCCATATTTTAACATAACTAATTCTTAAACGCGTATACATTTAAACTGCAATGGAAAAATATTTATTCCTTTAAGTTTTACATATTAAACGTAAACACACGTATGGGATTAAATAAAAATAAGAATTATAAAGTTAATTTGGTAATAAAAATAATAAGAATGATATGAGAAATTGTGAGACTTTTAAAACAAAATAAAATATAAATATTTATTTAAAATTAAAAATCTTAATTGAAGTAGTCACTTAACAAAACTGGTACAAATAAAAAGTTAGAATTCATAATCGAAATAACAACTTAAAGAAAAATAACATTGTTATTAATTTCTGCTCTAAGATATTGTTTGATTCAAAATATGAAACTTCTATGAGGGGAGAAAACCGTGTTTTAGGATCGATAAAATATTTAAAATAATAATATTTTATTATTTTATTATTAAAAACATAACGTATAAATAGAAATTTTATAAACAAATTTTATTAGTTATAAATATTTTATCTTTTTAAAAACTCTAATTCTAAGAACTTTCTTACATTTCTCTAGATTTCTCACTTTTAAACTCGTATGTTTGAATATCAGACGTTGTTAGGGTGATTCTAGAGGTGAATTTTCTAAACCTGTCAAATCAATTTCTCGAATCGAGTAAGTTGATTTTCTACCCCTTTCTTCATTTTTAGTTCAATTCAACGCATGGGAAGGATTATAGGTCACATGTGTTATCTAATATTCTTTAGGTGATTTCTTCTTCATCAGTGGTTCTAGTTTTTCTCCCTCATCCAATTTCGTTTGTAGGGTTGAATTGTGTTCCCTATGAGCTCAAATGAGGGTTTAGTGCTTTTTGGGACAGTGGAGTCGAAATTCCAGGTAAGGGAAGTTAAAAATTTGCTTATAATTAGTGAATGGTCTTTTTTATTGTTTATGGAATGATGGATAGTTGAATTGAATGGTGTTGTGAACTGAATTATGTGTAAATGTGTTGTTCATATGCTGAATTTTTGTTTTAGCCATGTAGAATCCACATGCATGTTTGAATTAGGTGATGATCGGTGAATTAGAACTAGAGTCATGAATCTAATTGGTATCACTTACTACAAATCTAAAGCTTTTCAAAGACTTAACAAAGGTAAGGGTTACCAAATAGATTCAGGAAATAGGCCTAAGTATCTCAAAAATCCCTTAAACTTGAATTTGTTGTTTTCTGGTGTGAGGTTGAGCACTAGATCCAGCACTCAACGCCCAAAATTGCAAGACGATTGGCGCTCAGCGCTGCCTAGCGATGTCCAAGCGTTGGGAAATCTTTGTATGGTTGGGAAAGGATTAACCTTGTATGGTTGGGTGATGACCCCTTGTGTCTAGCACTTTGCAAAGTCTATAAACCATTATAAGTGCACGCTTCTTATGTACCCCATATCAAAGACATGGATCCAGATCCTCGAGTCGTGAGATGTTTAGTATTTGGGAATCCTTGTATGAATTTGAATGTTAATGATTCAAAGATTTTGATTTGAGTTATATTTAATTTTCCATAATCTTATTTGAATAGTTCTTATTTATATTAGTTTACTCTTTTGCTTTTGTGTGGTTTTTCTTGTATTTCCTTCTTTTGCAATGATCACCTTGATGGTGGGAGCAGTTGAAGATTATACAGATGAACCTCTATTGAGGATAAATGATAAAGTTGTTTAGATAAATCTTTAAATGCTTATCCTATAAATATTTGTGGTATATATGTTTTGATATATATATATATATATATATATATATATATATATATATTTTATAACCTCTAATTTTTTCTTTTATATATTTATATATATAAAAA
>Ga0099823_1008852_pt1 | contig 10229 bp, 5 predicted proteins | sample CowpearedBW_FD_76831 | JGI IMG/M metagenome (GOLD analysis project Ga0099823, IMG submission 76831) | Root nodule microbial communities of legume samples collected from California, USA - Cow pea red BW | ecosystem: Host-associated > Plants > Roots > Nodule | place: USA: California | collected...
CTATAAAAAATATATATATATATATATATATATATATATATATATATATATATATATATATATAATCAAGCCATCTTTAATATATTTCAGTTTTTTAATAAGAAGATATATCCATTGTTTGTGTCAACATTTTAACAAAAAAACAATAGGTAAGTTATTTCTACATAAATCATAGGTCACAATCAATAATCAACATAGAGAGAAAAAATATTAACTAATATAACATCTCAATGTTTCCTTAATACATCTAATTTACATGCATTTATTATTTTGTTTAAAATACTTTCTCACACAACACAAGTAATATATCAAACAATGTAAGATGATTATACAATTTTTGTCATCAAATGTATTTTCTTTAACTATTTTACCTTAAATGAAAGAGAACCGGGGAGTTTGTATGATGTAGAGAGGAGGAATAAACACATTTCTCAATATATTGTTATCAAGTCAAGTTAATAAAAAAAACTTCTAAAATACATTAAAATTACATTAAAAAAATGCTTAGTTTAAAATATTTAAATTAAATTAAAAAATTGCTAACTTTTTTGTTGTTGTTGTAAAGTGCTGGAAGAGGAGGCAAAAGATAAACTAACGAAAGAGTTGAGGAGTAGATCTTTTAGTGTAAGCAATGGAAGAAGGAATTGATGGAAAAATAACGACAAATTACGACGCAAGAAATGCGAAAAATGCAAAAACGACAATAAAAAGGGTAAAATTTGTTACATGAAGGACAATGACAAGGAGAACTAACCTGTAGAATATATATATATATATATATATATATATATATAAGAATCCAGGGAAAATTTTGTTTTTACGGAAAAGATAGGTTGTGAATTTTTTTACATGATAAAACATTTAAGAGAAAAGACAAAACAATATAATTTTAAATTTTAATACACTACTTTTATTATTTTATGAAATAATAATACAGTCTAACATGAAAATATCTTTATAATTACGAACAATATTATATCCTACCTATAATATTTGATGTAATTATAATGATTCCATATTATAAAAATGTCACCATACTATATTTATGTTCGAATGTGGATAGTAAAATCTTTATATATTATTATATATATTAGTGGAACTTTTTAAATATATATTATTATATGGGTAAATAATCAATTAGGTTTCTATGTATGAAATTGTGATAAGTAAAGCTGACTTGTAATTTATTTCGTTTAAAATTCATAAGTCACTGTCGAGTGACATATTCGCAGTTTATTTTCGAAAGGAATTTCCAATTTGAAATTCTCTTATTCATTTCAGCAATTTTATCCAAATGCAGAACTCCTTGGGCAATGGACCACTCATATATTTTTTTCCTCCAAAGTATATTAATTTTATTTGTTGTAAATTTAGGTTTGTAGAAAAATATGAGACGTAAGTCCACATTTATGATGTCACAACCACTGAAATACACAGCACATACCAAACCAACCAAAACAAGAAGACACTATTCATTATGCACAAAAACCGAATTAAACCACTGCCTTATTGGTCAATCTTATCTCTTTAATTATTTTTATATAAAAAGTTTAATAATTAAAATTAAACTTTATTTTCAAAACATTTTTTTAAGACAAAATGAATAATTATTTCATACCATATTATTAATATGAGCCAATTATCTCAATAATTTCTTAAAAAGAATCTGAATCATCTTCAATGAACCTTCCTCCTAACCTCAGTTACAATATAGTTTTAATTCATCTAAAGACAAATAAACATTATTAAAGAATATCAAAACAAGACAATGGGCCATAGAAAGACACGCGAAAGCCGCCAAGGAATCTGCATAAATAACCGAAACCTCAGTCATTTTATTGGAATTTTGGTGTTAAGATTTAATTTTTAACTAAAAATATGTCTAAGTTTTTATTTTCTGATAACTTTTAAATATGTTCAATAATTTAATGTAAGAAGTTCGTTTTAATTCATATTTTAAATATGGGTCTGTTGAAGTTCAAAGAATTATGTAAACCATTTTCTTTATTATATTCGAAGAGTTGTGTTTATTAAATATACACAAAAATAATATTTTTATCAATAAATGTATGTGTCGAAAATGAATTTATTACCGTCTTATTCATATTGTGTTGAAGCCCATAGACATAGATGAGTGCACACAGCATAGTCAATGTTATTAAGCTTTGAAAGGTTGAATATGGAAGGAAGGTGTTGAGCCAAGAAGGGATGAATTAGAAAAGAAGCAGCAGCAACTTTTCTCGTTCTACACCTGTCAAATGCAAGCTCACTCTCTTTCTTAATTATTTTCTGTTACTTTCTTCTTCTCACCACTGCCCTTTCTTGGCGCTCCTTCGATCAAAAAAGGAAAAAAGAAAACATTCCCTGGCGCTCTTCAAAGGCCAGTATCACTTTAATTTTCTCAATTTTCTGCTTTTTCTTTAATTTTCTGTTTCATTTTTCTAAATGGGTGTTCCAGTTTTCCTTCTGATGCGAAAAAAATAGTTTTTTTTTTTCTGGGTTTTTGTTCTTGATCCGATTTTATTCTTTCTCGGTGGTTTGGTAGATTCAGGGATTTTCGTTTCTTTTGGTCGTTGCCCATTATCCTTCTTGGCATGTTCTTTACCTGTGTTGCTTGTATGAATTAAAATTTCAATGCTTTTGTTATGTGAGCGGAAATTCTGAATTGCGGTCGATATCAATTGCAGTGTATTGTTTTTTTAATTAAGAGGTTTGTGGTTTTAGACGAACAGTTTTGTTGATTCAAATGATTAGGTTTCATACATGGTTCTGATGGGAATCAAGAACAAAGGTTGTTCTTGTGACGTAAGTAGAATGTCTCAGAATTACTGGAAAAAACTGAAGATTTTGTATGGATTTTGTGAAAAACATTGGATATTTCTCAGAATATGGGAGACCTTGCTTCCCTGTTCTGATTTGTGAGTGGCAGGTTTGTTCAATTATTCTGAAGACTTACTGAGCTTCAAAGTGGTCAAACTAATATGCCCTTATCTTGCAAGAGTTAATTTCTTTCGGTGAAAACATGCTGCTTTCACAACTCACTTTTCTTTAATCTAACATGTTACATTTGATCAAACAGGGATTTTGAGTGTTATCTGAATTGCTGGAGGCCTGAGAGTGCAAATTAGCTCCTCAACCGATGGATAAAGGTACTCTAATTCTTTTCCATAATTAACCAACTAACTCCAATGGGTATTAGTTGAAAGTGAATGTTCCTCATTATTTATCTCTTCTTTCAATATGCCCAAGCACTACATCTTACCATGACATGTCTATTCTGACTAAAATACTGATCCTTGTTATCACATACATTGCTACGGAACTTGTGCAAACAATTTTTACTGAACAATACTTGTGTTAGCTCTAGTGTGACTGGCAGGATTTGAATTTTGAACATCTTCTCAGCTTGATTTCCAGCCTTATCACATAGTTTATCATTGTTTTGATAATTGAACTATTAGATTTTTAGATTCTAAATGTCACAGTTAGAATTACATTATTATTATATTTGACATTTCACTAGCTATGAAAAAACTACCAAAAACATGGTAGAGTTTCATTATGTTATATATTTTGTTTCTTATGTCCTTTTATGAGAATGAACTTCCATCTAATAATTCAATGGAAAGGCAACGTGCATTTCTGTCATCGGACTGTAATATACATGCATGCAATGTACCAACAGAAATAGATGTTTGAGGTAGATCGTAGTCACTCGGTTTTCATCAATTTGGGTTTTAGTCCTAACAGTCTTCCTTTTAGCTTCTAGCTCCTATGAGTTCACTTATTTGGGTTTTTAGTTATTTCCATCAACATCTTGGTCCCTATATTTTAAACTCATGGATTTTAGACCCAGTAATTATCTATTCATTAAGGTGTCCATCCCTATTTTCAGTGACATTGATCCTTATTGTTTTAAGTTATTAAGGTCAATGTTTTGAATCCTAGATAGTGGCGTGCAGTGGTCAGCTCCATAAAGGCTATAATAATCACTGTTTTGAAGTTTTTTATAGTTTATACATAATGTATATTATATACGTATGAATTCTTAAAAGACGAAAAAAATGACTGAAAGTTAATGACATTCATAATTAACAATAAGAAGTCACAGATATCTTAAAAAAATATGCAAGTAAATACCATCAAAATGGAAAATGACAAGTTTCTTAGATAGGAAAATAATAATCATCATCTTCTAATCCAAGTCTTCATCATTATTATTACATCTATAAATTTCACATTTGCTGCACTAAATTGTTCTACTACAACAACAGCCCTGTAACAGGACTCCATACTGCTATAGCGCTATTTAGAACCCTAATTATGGTATCAGTCCCTGAGTTGCCTAAACCTTTGTGGTTTGAATATAATGACCATATCCCCATAAAGAATATATAAATATATACAAGGACTAAGAACTAAATGAATGAAAATTATAGGGATCAATATCTCGTTTAAACATAAATCAAATTATCAAGGAAAACATGGTTTTCCATAGGAACAAACTTTGCCATCTCCACTTTGCATGTTAATATGTTTGTAGATAGGGTGATTTGAAACTGAAGAAGAGTCAATACACTTGCTTTCAATGAAATGAGATTTCCTTTGTTGTTGCAGATGCTAAGGTGGAAGAGACTGTTGATTTGCGAACCAATGTGGAGTTAGTGAGATCAGTCTCTGATAAGCACCATGATCTTTTAAGGCCATCTGCTCGGAACTATTCTAGAGGTAAAAGTGTTAATGTTGTCTATTCGTTGGAATGCAAAAAGCATTTAATTCTTCTACTTGTTTCCAATTATGCTATTATAATTTTTCATGATTTTATGTTATAAAAACTAGTTATCAAATAGGATCTGCTAGAACACATGGATTAATACATGATGATAGCACCAGTGCCTTGTATCATTCTCCATTTATTTTTTAATTGGGATGGGATGCGGCTAGGGGTATATTTGCTGAGTAACATATCTTACTCTGGCACATCTATTGTTATAATTGTAACCAATTTGGAGGATTTTTTTTTGGGTTTTTTTTCTACCTTTTCCCTTGCAAAATGAGCTCCTCTTTGCATAAACGATGAATCCAACTGTCCTTTTTTTTCTGCATCTTGTTTTCAGTGACTCTTGATTTTTATTTCCATTAGATCTATATAGAATTATTAATAATTTCCTTCGGAGCCTTACCCTTTGTCCTAGAGTTCAACCTCAAGGCCCAGTTTTGTCTCTTTACTAGAGTTTAGAGAACTATGTATAAATTTTGGCCAAGCGGCTAATGTTCTTTAAGAAAGAAGGTCAAGAACAGGGTTGGGGATGACAAGTCCAGTGTTAATGTTCTGTATTAACTTAATAAAGACAACAAACTGCACAAATCAAAGTTTCTTTGTCACAGTTGCTCTTGATCTCATACGCAATTTTTTCCACCTGAAATGTTAACAAATTTTACGGCCATGGCAGGACAAGCAACAGATGTAGGTGGCCGTGGAAAAGGAAAGTATGCCTTAATTAGAGACCCAGAGGACTTCCAAACTGGAATTTATGATAAGCCCCTTCCATTTTATGGATGTGGAGTCGGATGGTTCTCGTAAGTAATTTTAATCAACTGTGTTTCCCAATCTCCTCAACTTGTCTCATGGCTTTGTTTGTTAAATGGCAGATTTCTTTTTGGATTTCTGTGTCCTCCCATGTGGTTCTATGCTACATTTCTCTATTTTGGAAATCACTATAAGAAGGATCCTAGGGAACGAGCAGGGCTGGGAGCCTCTGCAATTGCTGTAATCTCTCTCCCTTTCTACTTTTTCTGTCCATTTATCTGTTTGTTCATGCATGTCTTAACAACAATGTTGTGCACTGGAATGAAGTCTTCTGTCACATAGCATTGGAGCAAGCTAAAACAAACAAGAAACCTATAGAAACACCAGCTTACTTGGATCAAACACTTTTCTTGAAATTGAATTATAGAAATGAACTAACCGAGTAACATGGTTTAAGTTCATTCCATAGTTTGAAGATGTCTTTTAATGTACTGGCATCTAGTAACAGCTCAATATTTCATTTCATTGAATATTTTTGCAATACATGCCACAACCAATAATTTTAACTTGTGATAGATACCGTCGTAATAGAAAAATGTAAACCAATCAAACTACAACTTGATCATGCATAATGAGCTAAAAATTGAGGATTGCTCTTCAATGTGATTGTAGTTGTTCTTGCCTTGTAAGTTCGTTTTCTGCATTGCTGATATGTATTATTTGTTCATTACTATGCTTGACTGTGTTGTCTAATTGAAGTGGCGATCAATTTGCAGGCATTGGTGTGCTCTGTAGTGTTGCTGATAATTTTTGGAGTAATTCTTGTGTTTAAATTGCGGTTCCTGTATTTATAATTCATGAGCAAAGGTGAGAAATAGAGAAGCAAAAGCATTTGGAAGCAATTCTGGCGTGATATTAGAAACAATTGGACATATGATGTATATAAGAACTTCAAATAGATGGAAAAAAAAAAAGCCTGCATATTGTTTGTGAAGTAATTCACAGCAAGAAATCTGTGGGCTATACCATAAGTTGAGAAAAGATGTTTTGTCATATCCCTTATTTCATTATTTTCCTAACTGATTTATACTCAAAAAGAAATATTTTGACGAGTGTTTGTGAATCTCCCAAAATCACTATTTTATTTTATTTTATTTGTTAACCCTTGGAGTGCTGAAATGCTGAGAAGTGCAAGGCTACCACCACACAGCTATAGAACTAACTTAAGATCACTGACCCACACTGCTAATAATTTTTTAGGGTTTACTGTCATGTTGAATAGTAAAAAATGGAAACTTTTTGGTCTAAAACTTCTTTTAACGAAATAAATATTTTCTTTGCTCAGCATCTCAAAAGAATTAAAAAAAAATTTTAATTACGCAAAAAAAAAAAAAAACATGGAAATACATCCTCCCGTTTAAAAATTGTATATAACTTCTCATGTATAAAATTTTGTATTCATTTTTATAGATATTAAATAGGTTTAAATAAGTGACTGTATATTAGGTAAATAAAACCCAGAATTTCCAGCTAAGAAGATCAAATGCAATTTTGACAATAAAGAGTTTTAGCTAGCCTCGAAACCACTAACAGGAAATCTGCATGCCATTTCATTCAGTGGGAAGGTGAAGTTGCCACTCGTAAAAACTAAACTACGACTTATTTTCACCTCAAACAGAATCTTAATAGAAAAGAACAATACTAAATACATTTACTACCTCTTAACGACAACTGTTGCTTTCTTATTTTCAAGAATGATATGCGTATTTGTTCTTATAATTATGAAAAACATGTATACATTATAAAAATTAAAAATCGCAAAAATATATGTAAGCTATAGCGTAAATCTAATTCGCAAGTCAAGCAAGATCTAGGTACTGGATATTCGCAATCTACAAGTATAAACACACCTGATTTAAATGAAACTCGCTCCCTTCAATTAAAGAGTACATAATGAAAAGTAAGACTTGACTATTAAACCCGTCTTAGAAGAGTTCTTACAGGAGAATATATAAGACTACGTTCTCCAGATCCCACAATTAATTGCTTGTAATTCAAAAAACCAAAACAATCTCAGCCCTTCTTTTGGATTTTAGACAAAATAATAATTTAAAATTTGCATAAAGCAACAACAATGTATTCGTTCCCAAAATTTCTTTTCATGCTACCAAGCAGCAAAACAATTAGGAAAAATTGCAGGACTCCCCGTCATAAGAACCCTAACTGGGTTGGTCAGTCTTTAGGCACCAATCGCACGTACTTGTTCTCGACTGCATATCTGCAGCTGGCATTGATCTGTCCACACAATTTTTCCATAAGAAAACCAATATTTATTGTTTTCAAAGGATTAGTTAAAAAAAAAAATACAATCAATTATATGGGCTTACCTTCTGCTCAAGCGCCTTGCTCAATTCAGCTTCATCCATTGCAATGCCAGATTTCTGCAGTGCTTTGAGGACAACTTTTCTAAGTTTCTTCATCTTCAAAATTCCATCAGGATGCTGTAACAAACATAAAAATAACCAACCACATATAAGTGCACTAATGAAATCAGACGTATAGACCAATATCCAAAAATACAAATTTTGAGCAAGATCGCTGTAGATGGCAAATGCCACAGCGCGTCTAAATAAATCCGTCCTAAATCAAGCACGAAAACAAGAAAGGATGCCAGTCTGAGATTCAAAACACGTACAGATTTGAAGGCTGATCTGAGAAGTTTCCTCCATTTTATTTTATTTTCAACAGTACTTGTACTGTGAGGTTCTAGCATCCCTTCTTTCTTCAAATTCCCCTCTCCTGTTGTTTTTTCACCCTGAATTACTTCTCCATTTCCCATGTCAACCGAAGTGCCATTCCTGCTTTTTTTAACAAGGTCAACAGATTTCCCATCCCCCAATGCTTCAAGTTTCCTCTTTTTCTTTGCTGAAGTTTCATTCCCTGGTTTTGAGTCATTTTGTGTAGAAGACTCCTTCAATTTTGGCACCTCTACATTACTCTCATCTCTCACCTTGTCATTAGGACCTGTCTCCACAACAGTCTTAGCATCATCGGTAACAGATTTATCTGCCTGGACTGGTTGCTGCTTTGAAGCATGGAATGCTCTCGCCTTTGCCCTGTGCTTCTTTCCGTCAGCATGGAGAAGAAGTGTTTGCTTACTTGTAGTTGTTGTATTGCAAAGACTGCAAAGTCACAAATTAGTAGAGCATATATATGAGACACAATTCATTACTATAACACTTTTTCAAAGAGTGTCTCAGAACCTCAGATAATTAGCCACTTTTGGCACTTGACTCTACTTTTATTAAGTTCACAATCTACATTGTTGAGAAGTGACAAACGAAGGAAGCATATGATGAATTCAGTGTTTACTTAGACCACAGCAAAGCTAGTCTATAGAGGACAGAACATAGTTACCAAATATTCAATTACCCTTATTTAAGCTAATAACATAAATATATAATCAATATAATTGATCCTAATATCATCAATTACTATGTCTATAGGATTCTAACATACACGTTTAACAGAAGGGATGGGGGAGTGAACACTGCGCAGGCAGTGCATCATAGTCACATGAAGTAGGAAACACCAACTAAAAAGACCAAAAAGATGTTCTGAGTTTTACTAGCATACATTTTCACAAGATTTACACCAACAAAGACTTGCCTTGCAGGCTAGAAGTCAATCAACACTAATATCATTAGCTAGCTGAATATATCCTATTAGATAGGATACCATCCTATATTAAACTTATACACAAAACCTCTCCCTCTTGCATAAGGATGGCAATGGGACTCCAGACACAATGGGTATCCACAAATATTACCCACAATAGATATGATATTTACTCACCAAATAGGTCTGTGTTCAGATATGATATGGATAATTACCCGCAGAATTGTCTGCAAGTATTTCAAAACTCAATCCTGCCCGTACCCACACAGTATATCTGCAATATCTTGTAAGTAGGATATGGAGGTATTACGCTTTTTAGATCATATATGAATTTTTCTTTTAATTGAGTTATGCATACTTCTGAGAAAAAAGGCATGTAATCCACATTCAACTCAGTTCCCTTTTACACACATTATTTACTCTACATAAAGATCACAAAAGATCACAAAAGATAAACTACAACCTCTATGATCCAGGAAACCCGTAAGACATGGTACAGAAACTCAAATGCATAGAGTAAGAACATAGAAGTCTAAATCTCAAAACTTCTTAAAACATACAATGCAGCATCTTGATTGGCATTGACTCTGCAATGTAAACACACTGGCTACTACCATGATACTGGGAACCCATTAGATTACATACCTACAGAACCAAGGAGGCTGCTCAGATAAACCCACATTAGTATCAACTTCAGGCCTCTGTTTGTTATCCTTGTTAGGCGTGGCAGTTGCAGCACTCAAAGTTTTGCCTTGGCCTTTTGGACCATACTTTTCCTGAAAATCAAAGTAAAAGTAGAAGGTGTAGAGAAAATAAGACATACATTTTCACAGAATTGATCAAAATCCATATGCTACCAAAAAATCCAAACAACATAAATACAAATTTGACTCCTCTAAAGTAAGAAAAGTGCATAAATGCACACTATCCTCTAAAACGTGTCCCCCCACTTCAGATTAAAATTCTGAATTCCAAGACAACAACAATAGAGAGAAATATTGAAAATCATCAGTGAGAGGAA
>Ga0099823_1008853_pt1 | contig 10228 bp, 9 predicted proteins | sample CowpearedBW_FD_76831 | JGI IMG/M metagenome (GOLD analysis project Ga0099823, IMG submission 76831) | Root nodule microbial communities of legume samples collected from California, USA - Cow pea red BW | ecosystem: Host-associated > Plants > Roots > Nodule | place: USA: California | collected...
AACGAACCGATTAATGAAAAGTATAGGTCATGAAGACCACAACATTTACCAAGACATCATCTAAATATTAAAAATCTGAAACAAGGATGATGTCATTAGCTCGAAACGAAGTCATTTCGACCCTTTTTCATGAAATAAATTAATATAGTAAATGAGATTAGACGTGTTTAACTAAATATCACCATAAATGACATATATTAGAAAATTCTAAAGTCGTTTAGACTAAGTATAACTTACATATTTATTCATTAATTATTATATAATTTTCTTTTATATTTTGCTGACTTAACGTGAAATGTATCTTATTATCTCGGCTATGTAAGAATAAAATATAATCTAATAAAATAAAGAAAATATTAAAATTGATTAATATTTTAAGAAAATATAATGGTATTGAGTAATTAACTCGTAAATTGAAATTGTTAACCTAACATGTTACAGAATTTGAGTCATAATAACTCACATTTAAAAGAATTATTATTTTACAGCGGTGCCACTTAAATAATTTTTTTATTGTGTAATCGGGATTTTTTTTAAATGTTAACATTTTTCAGTGTTTGGATAAGATAATTTAGAACCAAAAAAATACATTGTAATTCCCAGCGTAAAACTTGAACAGGAGAGAGAGAAGAAGGGAGCTGCCACTGAAAAACGCTTCACCGCCACCAGCCACTCAATCAGAGCCGTTCATCATAAATTTCCGCTTCCGTTTCTCCCTATCCAAATGCCACAATGGCAACGACGGCGTTAACTCTCCATCTCTGTCGCCTTGGCCGAAACTTATGCACAAAGCTCTTTCTTACTCCCTCCCCCGCTCTTCCCAACCCTCGCCGCGTCACTTTCCGCCGCAAGTTCCGTCGCCAAATATCATTCTCCTCCTCTTTCTCCCGTCGCTTCTGCGCCAGTTCTACCTCCCGAGGTACGCGAATTTCGTTTTTTCACGCCTGTTTGGCTTGGGAGTGTGTTGGAAACTGAAATTATTTGCTTGTTTGGATTTTGCAAAGTGGTGGATTGTGAGTCGGGAGTGGTGGATGAGAAATATGATGTGATTGTCGTTGGAGGAGGGCACGCTGGTTGCGAAGCCGCTCTTGCCTCTGCACGTTTGGGGGCGAGAACTCTTCTTCTTACTCTCAACATTGACCGAATTGCGTGGCAGGTTAGCATTTTACGCTTCTTTCAGTTATTGCTGTTCATGTTATGATTGTTAATGTTAGCAAATCTGTTCATGTCCTTTATAGACTCAGGCTAAACTTTTTTATACTCTTTACTAATTAGTAGTTATTATAGATATGAATTTTTAAGTAATAATTATTGTTATTGTTATATACAAAAGACATCCCTGGAGGCTCATAGGATACGATTGCGATGGGTAAAATAGAGAAAGGCGTTGGGATTTATCTGTGGTCGCAATGGCTAACTTGATCATAGCCCTCACTGTTAAGTTAACTGTAAAAATATAAGGTATAGTGAGTTGTCCCATGGGCTTGACTCTCTGTAGCAACTTTGCGGCATGTGTTGTCTTCTGCTGCATATTTTGTAACTTGAAAATGCAGCGTCCTTGTGCTAAAGATGTAGAGTGGACTGGTCATGTGCTTTATTTTTTGTGCTTGAAAGAAAATTACGTGTTTGCCATTTCTCCTGCATTTGCTTGCTTGCTGTGTATACACCCCTTCCTTACCTTTGATTTGGTTGAGCACAACTGGTTTTGTTGATGCATGGCTCAATCCCTAAATATTTAGAGTTTCTGATTGGGACGGGTTTGGTGCAGCCTTGCAATCCAGCTGTTGGTGGACCTGCAAAGTCCCAACTTGTTCATGAAGTGGATGCGCTAGGTGGTGAAATAGGGAAGATTGCTGATAGGTAATTTGGGGGAATCATATGCCCTCACTTATAGTTTTTTGCTACTTCATTCCCCTAGATTTTATGGATATAATTTTAACTGATAATTCGAAATTCTTCTTTTCAATCAAAGTATTGTTAACGTTTTTTTTTTCTATTGTTGGTTATAATTTGAAAACAAGAGTTGATAGGAAAATATTTTAAGTTAAGGGGAAAGTGGAAATAATGAGTCTTTTGGACTGTTGCAAGATGTTCTTATGTTTGTGTATTCAAAATTACACGAAGAGAGGATGGAATAAGAGCCTTGAGGTTCTTAATTGCTTTGTTAGAACTAAATAATGTGTGTACATATAGGAGAAGTGAGTTATTGACTTTGAATTTGATGTGATCTTCTATTGTGGCCCTGAGCCTCATGTACCTAAAGAAAGTCGGTCTCTTTTAAAGCATTAATTTATTTCGTTATAGTTATCTAGTTTTGCCCAAGAATTCACAACTCACTATATATAATTTTATCCATGATATTAATTTTTAATAAGTTCCACTACCATATGATGCACCTTTTAATATCACTATAGTATATATTTACTTTTGTTTCATGCTTTCTTCCTGAGATTCTTGAGTAATGTGTTTACAAAGAACTACATTTGGGATATAATAGAAGAGCAGTTTTTTTAGGTTTTGTAGCTTAAATACACTTTTCTATTTGTGTTCAGATGTTACTTACAAAAGCGTGTACTCAATGTCTCAAGAGGTCCTGCAGTTCGTGCATTACGAGCTCAGACTGATAAAAGGGAGTATGCCTGGCAAATGAAAAATGTAGTAGAAAGGCAAGTTCATAACCATAATATTTTTCCTTTTCTTTTGTTATTTGTATGATCTATTTTGCTATACTTAGCTTTTTGTCGCAATCAATCACATTTGCATGCAACAACCGAACGAGTCTTTTGCAGTAATATTTTTTCTTTGTAGGATTAGGGTTACTAATTCTCATAACTTTAGAAGCAATAACATAAACACCGCAGTAATAGTTATGGGAAATATTTAGTTTGTTCTATATAGTGAACTTGGCCAAGTTAACAGTCAACAAAGTAGAGTTATGACATACGTATGGCTGGTAGGGTAAAACAAATATTTGGGATGAAATAATTTTTTAAAACCCTAGTTATAAAAAGGGCTGCGGACATTGCCCTCAATCCTTTGTTAGTCCTGCATGTGGACTGGCTTTTCCTTAGATGATATTATGTAGATGGTGAATCTAGTACTTCTGCTCCAAGCCCTAGCTCCTAAAAAAGGACTAATAATCTGTAATAGTCCTAATATCTTAACATGCAAGATACATGACCTTCTAATTTGGAAGTTTAATAACTAGCTAGACTGGTGGAAGAGGTAGCAATTTGGTTCCTTGATCTCTCCAAATTTATTCTGGCCCTGTGTGATCTTTCTTCACCTACGATGCACGAGTATTGGATACAACATGTATCCAACACAACGATTCATTTCATCTTGTAAAATATAGGATACAATACATTTAGATACACATATATATAGTTCACAAAATTAAATAAATCTTATTGTAATTCTTTTAAGAGACTGTATTAAAATTGAAAATCATTATTAAGTATTATCCAATTCAAATTTATGAAACTCAAATGTATATACAAATTATAGTTTTATACAAACAAATGGTGAGAGTTGCTTCTATCAACATTTGTTGTCATAGCAGTTGTTTTTTTAATTAAATGGCAGTCAAATATCAATTTCTAAAAATGATTTCATGGAACAAATCTCAAAGATTACATATTTCATGTATGTTTAATGTTTAGAAATATATAAAAAATAAAAAATTATGATATATACTAGTGGAATGTTATATATGAAGCTATTTTAGGAGAAATGGGTCGGGGTGTGGGATCCTTGGTACGTCTTTGTCTTATTTCACATACGTAATAAATAAGAGCCAGATCCTCACTGATCAAGTCTTTTGTTGGATTAAGGTTTTACCCAAAGGACAATGAGAATTTGTAATACAGGAGTACTAGTTGTACCAAAAAGCAACAGTTCTAACTTACAAGCACGCTTTTGACTTAAATTAAGCACTATTTTATTTTTAATTACTGACGCTCAACAGATATGTATTTTTAAACGTATCTAAGTGTATTTGTGTCTGATATGTCCTGACACATATGTTGGCCTGATGAACGTTTTGGTGCATCACAGATCTTCACATGTTATATGCCTTTGTCTTGTTTGTTACTTTCCATCAAATTTTGCTTGGACTTTATTTTTTGCAGCACTCCAAACCTTTCTATTCGAGAGGCTATGGTCACAGATATTTTACTTGGGAAGAATGATAACGTGGAAGGTGTTTGTACATTTTTTGGAATGAAGTTCTATGCTCCGTCTATCATTCTTACAACAGGAACATTTATGAGTGGTAAAATTTGGGTTGGTCGAACTTCTATGCCAGCAGGACGAGCTGGCGAGTCCGCTTCACTTGGATTAACAGAAAACCTACAGCGACTTGGTTTTGAAACTGATCGGTTGAAAACTGGAACCCCAGCCCGAGTGGACATTCGCACTGTAAATTTCTCAGTATTAGAACCACAGCATGGAGATCAAGAGGTTTGTCCATTTAAACCTATCAGTAGGTTAATTTGATTCAATTTTGGTTCAAATCAGGCTTTGTTTTGTAGTTTGCAAATGATTTTTTTCTGGACTCAGTCCAATTGTCACTTCTGATCATGTTAATCTGTTACTTCATACAACCTAAAGGCTCTAGTAATTTTCTATCTGGAGAATATGTCTACCAGCCACCAGTTGGGCATGATCCAAGATGTTTCTTAAGTTAACACTCGGATTGCCTTGATTGATAATAATATTTAGCTTAGCAATAATTTCAGCTCTGAAAACAATAATACCGAGTTCAAACAAATCATGACACGAAAAAATAGAAGTTTACTTTTCCTCCACTGCTGAAAAGATAACAATAATACTGAGTTGCTAACTGCTTGTAATCTGTAATTAAAGGCATTTACTCTAACAAAAAGGTAGTGTTTCCCCAGTGTATCTTCATAATTGGCAGGTCAGCTGGTTTAGTTTTGATCCTGAGGTCCATATTGAAAGAGAACAGATGTGCTGCTACCTAACTCGTACAACAAGTACAACCCATCAGATAATACGAGAGAACTTACATGAGACTCCCACTTATGGCGGATGGGTAGAAGCCAAAGGACCTAGATACTGTCCTTCAATAGAAGATAAGGTGTGCTTAAAAACAGTTACCCTGGCTTTGTTTATTCCAGTTTAATATCTTTATGTACAGAACTATATTAATTCAATCCATACTCCTAATAAACTTGAAACATTTAGAAAAATGGGTCTGAAGCATCAGATGAACTATACTGGAATCGTTTGTATTATTTCCTGATGTGATATATTGTTCACTTTTAGATTGTAAGATTTCATGATAAAGAGTCCCATCAAATATTTCTTGAACCTGAGGGTCGAAATGTGCCTGAGCTCTATGTGCAGGTAAGTTATACTTTTGTATACTCTTATTACCCACTTTTCTGTTATCTGAATGGAACTTGACATTTCTTTTGTAAGCATGGATTGGTAATGCTAATGGCTTGTCTCAGCTCCTTTTTATCAAGAGGAGTACTGTCCTCCAATTCTACTCTTTTGTGTTCTTTGAAATTAGTATAGATGAAATATGGACTTCTACTTACAAAGAGTTGAAGTTTATATGGTTAATGCTTTCTATCTTATAGGGGTTCTCAACGGGTTTGCCGGAGAGACTACAATTACCTTTGCTGAGAACTTTACCTGGACTTGAGAAGTGTTCAATGTTGAGGCCTGCATACGCTGTGGAATATGATTATTTACCTGCTCATCAATGTGCTAGGTCTCTAATGACAAAGAAAATTCAAGGATTGTTCTTCTCTGGTCAGATAAATGGAACTACAGGCTATGAAGAAGCTGCTGCACAGGTATCATAATTCATTTGTGATTTTTTCAGTGTTGTGAATTGTGTGAGTTGTATCATGTGTTGGTATTTCTTGGCTATCTGAGCTTCCCGTTAATCTAGCAAGCTTTCAACCCTCTATGCTATTGTTTAGGGCATTATTTCTGGTATCAATGCTGCTAGACATGCAGATGATAAGCCACTTATTGTTCTTGAGAGGGAGAGCAGTTATATAGGAACATTAATTGATGATCTAGTAACCAAGGACCTGCAAGAGCCTTACCGTGTGTTAACCAGGTAAGCTAACCGAATATAACATTTATGTTGCTTTATTCTGTCTCTTCTTTCTTGACATATAAATTGAAATTTTTCCTTCCTCATGTTAGCCGCTCAGAGCATCGGTTACTCTTGAGATCCGATAATGCTGATAGCCGTCTCACACCTTTGGGTCATGAAATAGGATTGATAGATGATAGACGCTGGAAACTGTACCAGGATAAGCAAGCTCGGATTTCTGGGGAAAAGAAGCGATTGAAAAGTGTCCGGATTTCAGGTAGGTTTGCCCACTATTTTTGGGTGGCAACTCATTCTTGGAAGGTGTTTCTTGGACTGAAAGAAATTTTATGAGTTTGGGGAAACAAGATGGCAACATCTAAGCATAATAACAAAGTTTTTTAAATGTTGATACTTCTCAAGTCAAATTAAATTGTTGGCCTAGCTTTTGTTGTTCAATTCTATTATTTTGAAAAAATTTCTTAAAAATATTTTAATAAATTGACAGGAAATGATGGTTGACTGTTCTGTCCACTCCCTTCATTTCCCTATAATCTTTGACTAAAAAATTGTAATACCCATGTAATGTTGTATTAATAACAACAGAGGGGATTTTGTAAATTGGGAGCTTTTAATCTTCACTCTTCTGCACTTTATACGGTCACAATATTTTACGCAAGGATTACAATTTAAAATGTAACCAAACTACTTTTAATATAGTCGGGTAGATACTTCACACTAGTGTTAGTAGAAGTCCAAGTTGTTTGTGATTACTACTATTCATCCTTTAGGAAAATAAAATGTTTTCTTATATAGTTGGAGTACATCATTATATTTGTACTGATTTTCCATCGATGTATGCTTCCCTTCAAATACTTACTCTGATAGATTATGTAGAGATTTTGTTTGGCTAATTATCAATTATCGCTACTCCCCAATTTTCTCATCAGGAGGGGATTTGGCTGCTGAAGTCACTAGTCTATCTGGTCAGCCCGTGAAGGACTCTTCGACATTAGAAAGCCTTCTTAAGAAACCACACATAGAATATGAAATTCTTGACAAGCATGGTTTTGGCGACAAAAGCTTATCAAGAATGGAGAAAGAATGTGTTGAGATTGATATAAAGTACGAAGGTTTCATCTTGCGTCAGCAAAGCCAACTTCAACAGGTATGTATTACACTTGTGAATGAGCAAAAGTGAATACCATTTTTCTCTTTGTTGACCTCTAAATACCAAATCATTTTAATTTTTACACATTTTAGAAATTCAGCTGTGTATATAATTCAAATTTCATTGTTATGATGGATTTACATCTAGTTGGTTGCTCAACACCATAGACCACTTCCCGAAGACTTGGATTACTATGCAATGACAACATTATCTCATGAAGCTCGCGAAAAACTTTCCAAGGTTTGTAAGTTATATAACTTCATCAGTATAGATATTTGGTTCATTACTTGTATGTTCGGTTGGGAGGAAAGAAATAGAGTGATAGAGAAAAGAAAAGAGGAGAAAGAGGTAAGAAAGAATATAAAGAGGTTGTTTGGTTGAAAAGAAATTATGTGAAATTTACTTTTTTCTTTTAAAATGGTTCAATTTACTTTAATGATTTTTATTTATTATTATTTTACCAAATATTTCACATTATTAGATATTGATTTTGTTCCTTATTATTGTATGTCTTCTTCGTTATAAATAAGATTACTCATGTGTGTATGCAACACATTAAATTCGATGTTCCTTTTCATTTTCTCTTTTCTCAACATAGTACCTATTTTGTCACTAATCTTTTCAAATGTTAAAGATTAGATTACTAAGCATCTAAATTTACTAAATGGGTTCCCACCATAAATGAGTTGAGTTGGTACACATACTTTATTTTATTTTTTTAAATTACGGAGGCCTTGATTGATAGTGACATGGTGCTCCACATAAATATACCTCATGCACCGGTGCTTGTAGAAACACGTACTCGTCGTCATACAGAATACGGTACGAACTTAATAGGCACAGGTGTCTATGCGGAAGATGCATGGATAAAAGCGACATTGGAGCTTTGGAGATGCCCTTATGAAATTGATTAAGGAGCAATTTTTATTTTGTAGCATCAAGGAAAGTTTAGTACAATTTATTAAATAGTTTTTATAATTTAACTGTTACATGTATATACTTTTCGGTGAGTGTAAGACCATAGGTTATTAAATATTCTCTATAATGCAACTTTCTCTCTTGTACTTGCGACAATGTTATCTCAATGATTTCAGGTTAGGCCTCAAACCATTGGTCAGGCAACCAGAGTAGGTGGGGTGAGCCCCGCTGATATCACTGCTCTACTCATTGTGCTCGAAACCAGACGGAGGAAAGCTCAAGAACAGAGGAGGCACAAAATGATGAATGCCGTTCAAGCAAATAACCAAGTTGAGATGCCTGAAGTTTCTTTGACTGAAAAAGTAAGCTCTGGGTAAGTTTTCACGTCATGTTGATACCTTACCATTCTACCAATTTTGATATTCAGTGTGCCACATTATATATGTGATATAAAGGCTGCAAAATCAGTGTCGTAGATTTATAGATTAACAGAAAGGATTGGATAGAAAGGGAAAGAAACTTATTGTATTTTTGTACTACATTTGACAATTCGATCCGATTGATAATATTTAAACAAATTATTTGTTGACATAAATGTCAATCTTTTTTGTTTTTTAAAGTAGATGTACCCTTTTAGTTTATGAACTTTTTCTTGATTTGGATTTTGGTCCACACTTTAAAAGTAGGTCTCAATATATTCCATTCATGTAGAGTTTAACCGATGTAATTTGTTTGCTCGGTATTTGTTAAAGCATTGAGCCTATTATTTTCAATTATTGAAGTATTATTTTGCATTCAAAGTTTGTAAGAAATTATACATTATTGCTTATTTTATCCTTTTATTATCCGCCTACCAGGGGTGGTGGGGGAACCAACGAGGAAACTGAACTTGTAGTATCTATCTTGTACTAAATTTTAATGAATAAAATTGTTCCTATCAGTTAAAGAAAAATATCTTTTACAACCCAACTTCTTTAAGAAAACACTACTAATTTTTTTCAGTAATAATAATAATATTATTATTATTTTTATTATTATTGTTATTGTTATTATTATTATTGCCGTGTGCTAATACCTTGTCAATTTTGGGTATTTTGTATGCATAAACATAACATAACATGTATAAAGAATGAGTTTTCAATTTGAAATAGTAGCATACAAACCATCTCTAACCTCAACTTGGATAACCATAATTGGAACCCGCTTCCCTCTCTCTTTCTTTGTCTTCGTGGGCGTGTTCGTTCTAATCGATAACAGCATTTTAGGTAGGTTAACAAACTTTTGAACACGCCTTCCATTTGAGAAAAATTCCCATTCTCAGGCTTCCCTGCAACTGCTACACCAGAAGAAATCAGAACAGGGCACCTCAAATGCAACCTGCTTCCTACCCCATGCCACCCCAATGTTCTTCCCTCCAACATTAACCCCTCACCACTGCTTAAAATGGACGAAGATAAAGAGGAAATCGTGAATATTTGAACATTATTCCTAAACACAAATGTCTGTGGCTGATCCTAGTGCTGGACGCACGTTCATATGGATCATAACTGGTGTTTTGTTCATGTCTATAGTGGCAGGAGGTGCATGCCTTGTGGCATACATGCTCCTTCCTGAATCAGAAACATCATCCTCTTGGATACCAGAAATAGGGGTGGCATTGGTTTGCCTACCATGGTTCTTTTGGTTGCTCACCTTCGTTTACAGAGTCTTGTCAAGAGCTTTTGGATGTAGAGTTAGCCTCGCCGGAGTTGGAAGTGCAGATGTGGAGGTCGCATCTCGGGCAAAAGCTGGTAACCTAAACAGGGATTCATCCATTGCCTCACACGAGAGTGAAATGGCACTTGCAAAATCTATGGCCTCATGATCATCATCATTGTCTTCGACTTTGCATGCATGCATGCATATATCCTTCTTTATAGCCTTTACATTTTCTTTTACGTTAACCTTCTCTGGCAATGTTGGAATATGCGAGGGATCCATGCATGCATGCATGCATGTCCTATTCACATGTCGATGACAGATACTTTTCACTAGCAACTCTATTTTTCTTTTTCATGTATATA
>Ga0099823_1008858_pt1 | contig 10223 bp, 3 predicted proteins | sample CowpearedBW_FD_76831 | JGI IMG/M metagenome (GOLD analysis project Ga0099823, IMG submission 76831) | Root nodule microbial communities of legume samples collected from California, USA - Cow pea red BW | ecosystem: Host-associated > Plants > Roots > Nodule | place: USA: California | collected...
TACAACAACACATTAAACACCGTTTAAAACAACTTAGAGTCATTAACACAGTTTAAGTAACAAACAGATACCTTCAATATCTATAATCGGATGCACCGAATTATAAACTCTAACTAGGCCCTTAGTGGGAAACTTATCAACAAACTTCATCAAGGGGTACCCGTCCAGCTAAATGGGAACTTTGTACTCCCATCTGCGTTCAAGAAATAGGGCTTGCCATCTTCCTTCACCACGACTTTGAAGTACTCGTCCTTAAAATGCTTGAAGGACTGGGAAAATGCGTCTAATCTACTGATGTTGGGACGACTTATCAGAGACAGCCAAGTTGTCGATTGGCGGGGTCTAGTGTCATAGAAATACAAGAAAGCATAAGGCGAAGGCTCCAAATATAGAGATTGGCACAAAATGCGAAAGGCTTGCATGTAGGTGCCACGTCCAACGCGCGCAACACACCTATAGTGAAATCATCTAACGGCAGCCGCACATGTAGCTGAGAAAAGTGACACATGTACATGTAGAAGAACTTCTTTGTTGCCCTCTCTTGCCCGTGACACACACGGTCGATGGCGCTAACCCTCTCTAGGGAAACGATACTCCCGCTTACACCCTTTGCAATGACAGACGTACAATTCAACCAAGAGTTCAGAAGGCGAGACCACCGGAATAAGGATGATTGATTACAGACATCAACAGCCACCCACCCGTAACCGCCCTTGGCCGGCCAATTACTCTCGGCCAACTCTTCTAGGGGATCTTCTCGGACCTCCCTCACTGTTTCCATAGGAATTCCACTTACCTTACCTCTAGAACTGGTACACTCCTCGTCAACTTGCCTACCTCTACTCCTCCCCGACTCCACACTCTCACTACTAGATGTAGATAACGACATGCTATCACTACTAGACATACCTTTACTCGTGTTTCTGGAAAGATGTCGGCTGGAATTGGGAACTAGTTGGATAAGAAAACGCACACAAGATCTCTGAATAGGAAATTCTCACAAATGAACCAGTAAACCCTTACTGGTTTTGAAATCCATATGTATAGGCCAGAATTCCAAACGGCAAAACCCCTTCCCGCCAAAACAGTAACTCATACCAATCGACACAATCATTACAAGAGACATAACTCTTAAAAACGACGGTGCCAAAACCCCCCTGATTTGACCCCTGAAACCCCTTCACCTACCATCAATATTTCATCGCCTTTAGCCTTAACACTGTTCATCACACTTAAAGGCTGGGGGACTGGTGTACCACACCCAACCGACCCTGTTAACACACCAACACATATCACCCTTGACCGACAACTATATCGGCCAAGGCTGGGGGACTGGTGTACCGCACCTGGCCAAACTTGACCAAATAAGTTATAAAATGATACATATATGCCAAAGAAGTCAAGTACTCAGCCTAAGCCGAGTTGGCCTAAGCCTTACCAGACTAAACCGATAACCTAGACGTCCAAAAAAATAACCTACACAAGACGACAGATGACCAACGTAAACCGCCAAGGAAAGTAGTCGGCCTAAGCCGACTACTCCAATATACTTAGCAAAATTAAGGTCCCCCTAACGTTCAGTGGGTCCTCTTAAAGAGCCTAGGCTAGGGCCCAGGCCCACTAAAGCCCAAGCAAGGGCTCGGCCCATGGCATAATCAAACATGATTAATACTCTATAAATACACGTGGACCCCAGTAATTAAAGGTACGCATTCATTACTCCATTAATCACTAATTTGACCTTCTGAGAGCTTTGACTTACTTGAGCTTCAGAGTCTCTTCTGCAGGTAACCCCTCCTAGGTCCAAGCTGACATGTACCAACCGGGAAGAGGCCAACTGAGGAGATAACGGACTACATGGTAAGGTGACGCTTGTGCCTAACTTATCTTGTTTGTTCTCTGCAGGAACATTTACAAATATTGCATCCTAAACTGTCATTGTTGTATTGTGACAATAAATTCTCCTTACACATTGGCTAACTCGATATTTCATCAAAGAACTAGACACATAGAGATGGATTGCCACTTCATTCGTGATAAGATTCAAGATGGTTCGGTTACAACAAGATGTGTTCACTAAACCACTGGGAAAAGAAGCTTTCTCTACCATGATGCGCAAGTTGGGAGTTCTTGATATTCACTCTCCAACTTGAGGAGGAGTGTTAGAAATTAAATCATGAGAAAATATTTTAATAGCTGATTTACAGGAACAATTTTGCACGTTTTTGCATTATTATAGGAATAATAGGATTGTATATATTAATTATAGATACTCTCTCTTGTATATATTTCTATTATTCCTTTCAATAAAACATAACACAAAATTCCTTCTTTTATTTGTTTCCTTTACAAATAGCTTGTGTAAAAATATAAACAATCACAAATTTATAGAATTTTAGAAATTTTTTACATTGATAATTGTATAATCGATGTAGAAACTTTTATTTAATATCACTTGTATATATAATTGATGTTGTTCGGTATTTTTTTAAATAATTTATATAGTAGTCGATGTAGAAGGTTGTATTCCTTTCCATTCCTTTTACTCTTGCTATATTCCTGGCTTCTCTTTATTTAATATGATGTATTTATAATTGGAAGTTGTTCGTTTTGTCTATGTGTGACTTTTGATTGCTAGAGAGTATTTGGTAGGAGTGACAAAGTGGATTAGATCTGATGGCCAACTTGTCAACTGGACAAAAAATAGATGGGTCAGATAAGACACTCTAGCCCGTTAGTCCAACACAGTTCGACCTGCACAGCCCGCCAACCCGTCGGGCCAACCTCTAGTCATATGATATATATAAATATCCGATCTTAGTTATAGCACACTGCAAGAAAAGGTTTCATTAACAATTAATTTTAGTGACAAAAAGTTGTTCATTATAGTGACTAATTTAGATATTAATCTACAAAACAAAAAATTATTGGTTACTAAAATAGTTACTATTATGATAAAAAAATTATAATTGGTCTCTAAAATTTAGCTACCAAGGTTATGGCTATCAAAAGAATTAGTTTCTAAATTAGTCTCTAATTAATTAATGATAAATTTAGAGACTAATTATAATTTTTTATTCATAATAGTTATTATTTTAGTAACCAATAATTTTTTATTCTATAAAGTTATATATAAATTGGTTACTATAGTAACTACATTTTTTTATCACTAAAATTGGTTATTATTTAAGAGTTTTGTTGTAGTGGCATAACCCAAACAACATTTTTTTCTAAGTATATATATGAACATAGTATATAGATAAATGGCTAACTACATTATTATCAAATGAATGAAAAAATTATTTGGAATGAAAATGGGTAAGTGAGTTGTTACATGTACTAATGAGCTCCCAAAACAATATCATCATTGTAGTTGAGAAAAGATTAGTTAATTCCAACCACAGAACTTTCACAAAAATGTGTGATGTACAAGCATAAATAGTCGAAAACAACCTTTAGCTTCAAACTAATTAATTAGAGACTAATTTAGAAACCAATTCTTTTGGTAGACAAATTTAGAGACAAATTGACAAACCATTAATAATTTTTTATTCATAACATTGATTATTTTAGTAATCAATAATTTTTCATTTTAATTTGTATCTAAATTGGTTACTACAATGGTTAATTATTTTTAGTTACTAAAATTGGTATTGAATTGGTCACTATCGTGACCTTATTTTTTTCAATAAAAATGGTTACTGTGCCCTCCCAAATGGAGAAGATCTCCAATAAACAGAGGTATTCAATAGGCAAAGGAGTCAAGCGACAATTCAAGTCAGAACTTATGTCTCCACAAATCTGAGGTCATTGCAAGAATCTAGAAGGATGTCTCCACAGAGCCGAGGTCATTGCAAGAATCCAGAAGGATGTCTCCACAAAGCCGAGGTCATTTCAAGAATACAAAAGGATGTGTCCCTAAGACCGATGCCATTGAGGGTAGCTGGTTAATGGTTCAAGATTTGCGAGAATGCCACCCTGAGACCAACCCCCTGTAGAAAGCAAAGATTGAGAGGAGAATATTCGAGAATATAAAGGAGAATCTTGGAGAAAAATCTCATCTACATTTGATGAATATAAACCAGATTAGGAGATATTATTATTGTTATTTACTAATTATCTTTTTGATTAGATTATTTGAGAATATTTGATTATGTATATCTACAAAAATTGTACCCGACTTACTTATAAATAAGAGTGTTACTCCTACGGTCAAGGGGGGAATGATTTTGGCCAAAGTGAGTCATTAGCTAAGATTAAAATACTTCTTTCTTTTTGTCTTTGGTCTGAGGTTATTTTACACCTTTTTTTACTGGAACATTGGCGCCCACCATGGGGCTCGGTAAAACGAGATCCTAACCACACTTACCATAAGAAACTTACCACCATGAGGAATATAAAAATCAACTTGAACCATCAAGAGGAGAATAAGAACGACAACACTCTCAACAATGCAGCAGATCCCGCCTCCGCAATACTCCCAAGAAATTTGTGACATATGCAAGTCATAAGAAGATGATCGATCGATGCTTAGTCTCCACTTGCAGATCAACAATTAATCCTTACGATCGAAGCTTACGCTCTTTCTCGATACATGTAAAAAAACAAAGTTCCAAATATCCATCAATTTTTTTGGACATAAAATTGTGCAAAAATTACAAACCAGAAAATCTAAACAATTTCCTAATCACATAGTCATAAATCATTCTACTCTTCTTGTATTATCTAAAGTTCTCAAGCACAAACTTAATAGTTTTACAAATTTGATTAAATGATTTCTTTGGGGCACTAAAAATAAAAAGTCAGAATGATTAATTTAAAGAAAATATTATTTTTTGTAATTTATAAAATATATGTTATTATGTTGTTTTAACTTAAATATATTGCCAGATAATATGATCTTAATTATGCGTACAAGAGTAATAAATTAATTGATTTGCTAAAACACAATAAAATATATTTATATAATAGAATTATTGTTATCCGTTGTTCCTTTTATTTTTAAACCATCTTAGTATCAAAAGAGCAAAATAGTGAAATTAATGAATAATAAAAGTTTCATAAATTAATTACTCATCGGCCTTTTCAACGCATAAAACTAAATGTCTTTTACATTAAAGTTTTCCTTTGAAATATTAAACGAAATTTGCGTTGTGTTACTTATATTAAAATATATGTTTAGCATGAATATTTTTTTTAATACTATTAAATAAAAAAATTTAGTGTGAAGCATTTTATATTTGGAGAAGTTTTAAGTAAGATATTTTTAACAGAATAATCTAAGAAGAACTAATCTACCATAAAGTTGTTTCAAAATCTCAATATAATTATTTTATACGGTGCTGGAATCATAAAATATGATTTTTAAATGTATAGGCTAAGATTTCGATAGATATGGTCAAATGTGAGTATTTTAGTAAATATTGTTAGTTGTTATCTTTAGTATAAATTTATTATTACTAGATATAAATATTTTGGGGTATAATATTTTCTGATGCTACTTTATTCTAATAATAAACATAATTATTTTATAACAGTATGTTATTTTAATTAGCTTTAAAAATTCGATGATATCTTACAATTTATTCTTTATTTGGCATGATTTTTTATAACTAAAAATTATTTAATTAAAATTAAAATATTTGTAAAATACTTTTTACATAGCAATTATTTATCTTAAACTATAAATAAACGTATTTCGGTAAATATTACAATTGTTGTATACATATGTTTAGTTATGTGTGTGTGTGATATTATGTGAATTACTAATGGAGATTTTGTTAGATATATTAAAATTACATTCATCATGTTTAAATCAACTAAGACTAGCTTCAGCTCGACAAAAGGCTAGATTGATCTTCTCGGTGCCGACCTCAGGATAAGATTGATCTCTTTCGCAACTATTACTATAAAGTTGTTCTCTTTAGTTCAGGAAAAAGTTAGAATAACCAAAACCATAAATCCGACCACGATGTTCGATGTTGAGCCCAGATGATTGATGCCGGGCCCCGATACTCAATGTTGGGCCTCGATGCTCGATGTCGGGCCTCGATGCTCAATGTCGGACCTCAATGCTCAATGTCGAACCATGATACTCCATGCCGGACAATGATGTCTGATGCCGAGCCCCGATGCTCAATGTTGGGCTTCGATGCTCAATGTCGGGTCCCGATACCCAATGCTCAATGTTGGGCCCCAATGCTCAAAGTCGAGCCCCAATGCTCGATGGCTTACTTAAAAGCACAAGAACTGGATGCATTGCTAGTACTGTGAAATCGGTTAACAACTAGTTGATGAGTAATATGTGAACAGTGTCAAGAAATCGGTTTTCAGCTGAGAAATCGGTTTTCAACCGATTTCCTTCTTATGATTAATTTGCAAGGATTGAGATCTCGTTTCTTAGCCGACACTCTTATTATAATTGATGATAAGTGCATTGCAAGAATTGAGAGCTCGATTGGTCATAAATGCATTACAAGAACTAAGAGCTCGTTTCTCAGCCTACATTCTTATTATAATTGATGATAAATGCATTGCAGGAACTGAGAGCTCGTTTCTGAGGCAACACTCTTATTATAATTGATGATAAGTGCATTATAAGAACTGAGAGCTCATTTCTCAACTGACACTCTAATTATAATTGGTGATAAATGCATTACAGGAACTGAAAGCTTTTCTTTTAGCCAACCTGCTTAATACGGTTGAATTAAACAATTTGATAGTGAGAGCTCATCTTTTTGAGGACCTGCTAAGTACGATTGAGGGCCCAACAGAATATGTTGTTAGATTATGAATGGATGGCATTGTGGAATGGGATGGACGTTGTAGGCCCAACAAAAGACGTTGGATGGTGTAGAAGCAGGTTGGGCCCAAATACAGTTAATGCTCACACCTTGCACATGTTGGACGTTGACTGATTGAAGCCCAATTAAGGATGATGTATAAACAAGAAGGTGACGACTAGATGTTGGGCTTCTACCTAGTGGACTACGCAAGAAAAGCATAGGTTGAATATAACACAAGGAAAATTGGAAAACAACAAAAGATAGTGTGACCTAAGGCCCAATAACATATAACCTATACATTTCTATATTATGGAATTATTTAAAAACAAAGAAATTAAAGTTGGGCCTAGCCCTTGGTCTATTATGCATACCCTTAGGTAATTATCATCATTCCCTCGCTCTTGAAAAGGATTTAAAGAATAGGTGACTCCCTTTAAGAGTTTAGTTTCAATTAGGAGGGAGGGAATGAGCAGTGGTTGCTTATCAAACTTAATTCCTTTCCATTCCTCTCTAATTATCTCAAAATCTTCCTTTCCTCTCTTCTATCTTTTCTCTCGTTCTAGTCTCTCTTGTTCGTCAATTTCTAATCGCTCCTTTTCTTCAAGTTCTCTCCTCTCAGACTATTCCTTTTCTTTTCTTTCATTCTTATTTTTCTCTTCCTCTTATTGTTTTCTTTTATCTTCTCTTCTTTTTCTTTTGTATTCTTCTCTTTTAGCCAATTCTTCTATTTTCTATTTAATTGCTCTCATCTTTTCATCCCACATTCTATGAATCCCTCTTTCTTTTCTCTCACTCAAGAGCCTTTTCTCACTCAAAAGTCTTTCAAGTTTCTCTTTAAACTCATATGCTCTACTCGTATAATGTCTTTGTGTGCTTGCATTAACTTATTTAACATCCCATGTTGACTCGTCTAATATATGTTTTCTAATGTCTTTGTATGTTAGCATTGACTTGTCTACCATTGCGTTGACTCATTTGATAGATCATGTTGACTTATCTAATGCTTCTCTTATGTACTTGCCTACTTGCTTTCTTTGACTAATATTCTTTATTGTGGAAGTCTAGTGCTTTGCTACTTTAGGTTAACTTGCCTGGTAAACGTAGTCATATGATACTACATTTTGCTTTTTACATTGTTTGAGACGTCTAGTCCTTATATTATGACAAGTTGTCTTGTTTCATCTAACGTGTTCAACTCACCCAAGTCACCTGACACTTACGTAGAGCCTAAGTCATCTGATGGCTTGGTCGTCTAATCCAACCTTCCACCCGTCTATCCAATGTTTTCAAATTAGCTTGTTTAAGCCTTGCCTTTCCATATGTTTGCTTCTTTCTCTATGCACGAACATGTTCTTTGTTGCATTGTTCTTAACTTAAACTCATTGAACACAATTAGCTTAACAAAATAAATGCACATATACATTCACATTCACAAGCAGTTATTGCATATATTCTTGGATCGTGTAATACTTATATTCAAATCTTTATCTAAGATATTGTTCTAATCATGGAAAATTTATATATGCTTCTCCTTGTCTGTTTCATCATATGTTTCATTATCATCAAAACCTTTTCAATCTCATACCCCTCTAATGGGTTTTCTAGTGTCTAATGCTAATAGTTTCCAACATCTAATGTTACAAGATACCTTACCACGTACACACAAAAAAATGGATGGCTAAGACCCTTGAAGGATATCTTATAACCCTCTTGGTGCTCCAAGAAGAAAAGGAAGGGATAGGCACTTAGGAAAAATCAAATTAGCAAGCAACACCCTCACAAAAAAAAAAACACAGCAAAGGCTTTCAAAGCTCAAATTAATTTTTATTTCAAAGATGTGATTTTAGCTAAAAGGATGGTTTTTTTATATAAACTTCAAGTGGCATTTCCACCCAAAGAAGGAAATTGAGACTTTTCTTAACACATTAGTGCATATAAAATTTTTCATTCTAACCTAGAATGGCCCATTTTAACATCCAAAGAAGTTTTTCTAACATATGCTTCTTTTCAATCCATTACTTTCATATGGGATATTTTCCTGTAATATTTTATATTTTATATTTTATATATTTTCTAACTTGTCTTCTTGTGAAATATTCTCCAATAGCATCTTTAATTGAAGACTCTATTTTTTGGATCACACTAGTTATTTAAGTGTGAAAGTATTCTTCAAAGAGCCTAAAAGAAATACAACATACACAAGGAAGGCATGGAGATGGTGGAATTAGAAGATGATAAAGAATAAAATTATGAAAACAAAGAAATAAGTAAACAAAAGGAAAACTTATTTGGAGTTGAAGAGTGCATGATGCCATGCCACTTGGAGGAAATTCCAAGATGAGTGGAGAAGGAGTTTTTTCTTGAATCAATGAGATTGGATAAGACTCAACAAAGAATAAACTATTCTCTCTCGAAGTTGCTATATTAACTCTACGTTTATTTAATTCAAAAGTAGAAATACAATGACGCATGGTCTTATTTATATCGGAGATGGCAATTAATTTCATAAAAGGGAGTGAGATTTGAAATTCACATGTGTTTAATGTTAATGTGCATAGAAAATAATTGATATAGTTCAACGTCATTTACAATTGGGTGTCTATGTTTTTTAAGGCTTTATATGGGCCTAATTTATTACAAGAGACTCATATATGTTAGTTTTGAAATGGTGATTTAAGCCAAGAAGGTGGGGAGGTTGAATTAGCTATTTAATTTTTTTTTTTCGAAAGCTGGAAACTCTTTTCAATTGAATCAAATAGACTGAAAAGTTAGGATGTAAAAGTAGCATGCCAGTACACTTTCAATCGGTCAAAAATTAAAACAGCAGACTAATTTTTTCTTGAGCTATGAAATAGTCGATTAAAAAGACAAATAAGTCGGCTAAAATACTGAGAATTTATACAGAATACAAAATTCACATATTTAACTCAAACAACAATCTTTTACATACAAGACTTGTTCCAATCGATATTTCTAACTATTATGCAACCTCAAATTATACAAGAACGCCTTAAAACACAACCAAGAATAGATTACTTAATTTTCTTGAGATTTTAAAGTGATTCAAAGTGAGTGAGATGAAGGAAAGAGAATTCCAAAGTTGTTTTTATACTGGTTCACTCAATCATAGAGTTATATCCAGTTTACCAGGACAACCTGGGCCTGGTTTCCAATATATTTAAAACTTTTACAAATCAAACACCAAGATTAGGCTTTTGAACTAAGAACCACACAAGATTTTTGACTCACACAAAAATCTAGATAACTACCTTGCAAGAATCACACTTACACACCTAAAATCACATCAGGCAAAACTGTTGGTATCGCGCAGCGGAATGTTTGAGCGTGCAGACAAAAACTAAGAGGAGGGTGAATTGGGTTCTTAATAAAAATTGTGCTTTTAATATTTTCCCTTTTTTGTATCAAAGATCAATTAAA
>Ga0099823_1008863_pt1 | contig 10220 bp, 4 predicted proteins | sample CowpearedBW_FD_76831 | JGI IMG/M metagenome (GOLD analysis project Ga0099823, IMG submission 76831) | Root nodule microbial communities of legume samples collected from California, USA - Cow pea red BW | ecosystem: Host-associated > Plants > Roots > Nodule | place: USA: California | collected...
ATATATATATATATATATATATATATATATATATATATATATATATATATATATTTGTATTGCAAGCAAGTGAATATTATTTGGACCAATTGCATTTTAAGGTGTAACGAGTGCTATCAAAACATAATATTTTATGGTCATCCGACATGGTTAAATAGAAGAATAAGTGAATTCTTTTGATTCAAAGTTAATTACTATCTAAGGTACTAATTAAAGGGTAATAAAACCCCTTATTTTAACATATTCTGATTTGTTAATAGTCTAAAAAAAGGGTCAAATTGAACTTTACAATAAAAATAAGTTAAAAAATCAAACTCGTAATGTAATTGAGCAAGTTAGGGAACAAATATGTCAATTTTGCAGATAATCCTAAAAACTCATATTTGAGTAGGAAATAATTAGGTTAAAAAACTCTAAAAATCCAAAAAAAAAAATAATAATGAAACCAAAATCTGAATATTTGTACAACTCAAAACAATTAACATAATCACAAATCAAATTAAGACAAGATTAAGAAACTACAAAACAAAATCATGAAAATCAAGACAAAATCAAGAGAATCATTGTCTCCCTTTTTAAGTTAGGTTGGTGGACGGACCAACCCGTTAAACCAGACTCGCTTTGACATCCTTATGACTATTTTTTCTTAATATAGTTTTGTTTCTTAACTATGAGAGTGCTCTTATATTTATAAATGATGTGATTTACAAATCGTTTATAAACTCAACTTTTACCAAGATAAGACTTAAACCAAATTGATCATGGACAATAAAGTTACATATTGGAAGCTATATAAGTTAACTTAATGGTAAAAGTCTAAAGGAAGAATAAAAAAGGTTGTGAACTTAACTCATTCTACTAACATATTTAAAATATATAAGGTTGGTTTGAATAATTTGAAAAAGAGTAAATGAGAAGTTGTAAATTTAACTCCTAATACTAACAAAATTAACGACTAACCTTTACTTATAAAATAAAATTATATAATACGAATTCACTGATGTTTTAAAGATATAAGGTTTCTTTCAACTAAAGGCTAGTATGATAAAATCATGCACACTGCATTCAGAAAATTAAATCTATAAAATCTACTGATTTCCATTTAAAAGTTTGGGATATAAAATAGAAAATAAAATAATTGAAAGTTTAAACAAATTTATTAGGAGTTGGTTATAATTCGGACTAATTCAGCCCATCAATTTGTCAGGTTTTACAGAAGGGGTTTCATTGGGGAGAACAACACCAATGAGATCTGAGCCCAACCACATAAGACATTGACACCACTCTCAACCCAAAACCTTAAGGCAATGAATTTATGGGCCTTGATCCTTATATGGTGCTCTACTTTCTCAATTCTGGTCAATGTGGGACTTAGACTCACACTTGGATTCTTAACATATTTAACTTTTTTTTTATTTTGTATTTTTAAAATCTGTATATGTAATTTTTTAATTAATTAATTAATATTTTTAACTAAATAAATTAAAATAATTATTATTTTTACAAGTTAAATTATTTTATTATAATTAATAATTTAAATTTAATTTATAAATATAATATTATTGTATATATGTATTTTTAAAATAATATAATATAAAAGTGATTGAAGTGAATTGATGGATTCGACCTGTAATCTAAAGTCTAATTTATCATCAAATATTACATTTTTTAAATTTGAAGATATTGGGCATATCCTTCTTTTCTATCTCACATAGTATTATTTTTCATTATATCATTTCTTGTAATAATTTAATTAAGGTCAAGTGGTAATAATTTAGATTAGTTTTATATCAATGCATTTATCACATTTTGTAATTCTTGGATCGTGATTTCTAACTTGACTTTCTAATATATTGATTTAATTTGGTGATATTACTTGAATTGTGAACTATTGTATACTCTCTTTCAATTATATTTTTACTTGGTGGACATAGCAAAATAAACACAATTTAATTGGTTTGCCTAAATATGATTGTTGCTTTACTTTGTGGCTTTCTAATTTTTTTTTTTCATATCCAAAACTTTATGAAATTTGAACTTTTGCAAGAATAATAACAATGTTATCTTTGTTTCATAAGAAATATATTATGGATATATATATATATATACCTAACCTTATTATTGCATTGTATATTATTGGAAGTTTATATATGTTTCCAAATTTAATGGGTCTGTAATGGAGTAAGCCTTGACAATGGAATATCTACTGCAGTACTTTTGTAGTTGAAAACCTATTAATGCATGCTCTTATTACAATATATTTTTTCTAACATATTATTTTAATATATATATTTTATTATTAGTTCAGTTTCATTGAGATTTATGAGTGAGTGAGCTTTCTTAAATAATTTGGTTTTACAGGTGTACTTTTAAAAATTTCAATCAATAATTAAGTGAGTGACTGTTAAAAAAAAAAGTTTTGTTATTTATATCTTATTGTCATTTTCTAATTGAAGCGTTACAAATTTAGATAGATTTATTGACACGTAAGTATTTTGTAAGTGGAGATTAATTTATGCAAAACTATAATTGTAGAAATTCCTTTATATTGAATTATTTAATAGTTAGTTTTAGTTTATGAAGCAATATATTTCGTTTTCCCTTTTGAGACATTTCGAAAAAATTTACCTAAATTATAAATTTAAAATATTTGGAATAATGATATGCTTTATCGGTTTTAAAAAAATAAATAAATATTTTCTGTTTGATTATGTAAGGAAGTAAAAAATAGTTTAAAAGTAATTGATTTTAAATATGATACTCAATTATTTTATCTATAAAAAATTTAACTATAAATAGATTTTATATTCCATATACTATTATATTAAGGAATGTTAAAAAAAATTGTACCCGCATATATCTGGAAATAAAACATGTAATAGATAGAAAATGAACGAATACCCGTGAATAACGGGACGAATACTTTTTATACCTGCATATAACAGGACGGGTATGGGTATTATAGTATATGTACCTGTGGATATCTATACCTGTTATACTTTAATTTAAATTAAATAAAAAAAAACATGATTAAAACATTAACACATTAATTTTTGAATGTGTTATTTTTTATCTATTAGTTTCAAAAAATCTTCATTTATTTGTAAACTGTTATTCAACACTGTTTAATTGAGTTATTTGCATTTTGTTTAAAATTTATAAATGTTATGCATTGTATTTTTATTTAAATGTATGGTTAAATATGTCGTTAAATATTAAATTATTTTTTTATAAATACTGACAAATATCCGTGAATATTAAACAAATATGTCGGTACCCGCACAACAGATATCCACATAAATATAGATACAGATACGAGACAAATATTTATAAAGCGAAATGAGTATGAAGTTTCTATCCACTCGTTAACATCCCTAATTATAGGATAACATATTTTATAACAAGAAAGTTATAGATAAATATTATTGCTGAAATCATTTGTGTTATTTGAAAGTTTCTCAATAAATGAACAATTGATTAAAACCCGCGGAATCGGATAGGATATATATGATCCCTATTAATTTCTTCGAACATAATTATGGTTAATGGTATGTATCATATAAATTCCTGTGGTCCTACTCTTTAATTATTCTCAGAAATACTTCTTCTATTATTTTTTTATCTTCTTCCCTGAGAACTCTATATAAAATATAATAATTTGTTAATATTAATAAAATAAGTACGATTGTTTTACTTTTACATCACAATAAACAAAATTTATTAAATACTAGATGAATATTTCTTTGAAAAGTTCGACGACTAAAAATGATGAAAAAAGGCACAAAAAAGAAATTTTAAGTTAAATAGAGCTTTTTTTATGTGATAAAAAAGTTATTATTATTCAAATAATAAATTAAAAAAGGTTGAAACAGTGTTACTTTTGTTTGCAAAACAAAAAGTTAAAAGCCAAAAGGCATATGCACTTTGTTTATTATGTTCTCGTAACATTCGTAAAGTTTCTTCACATAGTAGTATAAAATTGTAAAAGTTGGATTCCTCTATAATGATTTTGAGTAGAAAATTTGTTTTATGATGAGTAAATTATGAAGCTGAAATTAGTACTTTTTTAAATATGGTTATGAAATCATAGATTGTAATAAAAATAATCAATTATCTTTATTCAAAAATGGTTTTTAAAGATACCCATTTAATCGATTAATCTGCACAAACCTAGTTTTCACATACTTATTGTATAATAAACTATATTAGAATATAATTAATTATTTCAAGCTTTTTTTAAGAACATATATATTTTTAAATATTTGATCAAGTATAATTTTAAATGATTAAAAATATCTTGATAATCCTTTAACCAGTTAATCCAATGTAAGGACCAGTTGTTTCACATCTCTTAATATATCTGACACATACAAAATCTTACAAGATTATGTGATATTTTTTTCAATCATATAAATAAAGAAGTTACAATAAAATTGTTTTACCACAATAAAAGTAGTAAAATAGAAGATTTTTTTTTTGTTGATTGAGATATGGATTGTGAAAATGATTAGTGGTTTGAAACTGAGTTGAGGATGCAATGGGAGAAAGAGAAAGGTAATGTACTAAGAAGGACCCAAAAATTTAATCTCATAAATGAGTGGAGCCATTTGGTTATTGGCTTTCATTTTCCTCTTAATTTTTTTTTTTGATAGATGCCATTGCCATTCACATGCAACTCCATCACTGCCACTCTCAACAAGGCTTCCCCTTACTACAACCACATGCTACTAATAGTCATGCCATTTCTTCTACATCTTCTTTCAAACTTTTACACAAAAAGAAATTTTCTTCACTCAAATTAATGCCCTCTTTTATTAAACAATCAATTCTTAAAACATTAAAACAATATCAATCATCCATTTAGTTATGTGCGTGTTTGTTAATAGTAATGTTTAGAAGTCTTACATTACATTCATCAGAGATAACACCGATTTATAATATATATATCGGTGAAAATCTAATCCTACAAGATGGTTTTGAAGGATTGAGTTAGGTTTAAAATTTATTTCTTAACATGGTATCAAAGTCATGAGTTAGAGCCTATCTCAACAAAATTTATTGTTTGTTGGGTTTACTATTCGACCCGCCATCGGGCCACTATTGGATTACTCATAATGTTACTCCAATGCATAAGATGTATATACCTGTGAGGGAGTGTGTAGAAAGTCTCACATCGACTATAGATAAGACCAATTTAGACTATACATGTTGGTGCAAACCTCACCTTAATGAGTTTTGTGGGGTTGAGTTAGGTTCAAAGTCTACTCCTTAACAGTAACCAACCAGAAGTTGAAAAATAGTACATTTAATTAATAATTTGGTTTCTATTTTTAAGTTTATGATTCATTTTGATCTGGTTATATTTTTTTAATCAATTAAGTTCCAATACTTTTTTAAATATAGTCAATTTGATCACTTCTATTAAATTGGCATTGACGATATTTGGAAGGTGTCCAATTTCGAACTTTTTAAAAGATGTTACGTGTCAAAATCTAAAAGGTGTCATATGTCAGATCAAATGGATCATAAGGTAAAAGATGACTTGGATTTTGACACAGATATCTTTTAAATAGTGTTAACATCAATTTAATCGAATAGACCAAATTAAATATATTTAAAACTTATTAAATTTAACGACATTTGAAATGTGTCTTTTGTTAAATTGTTTGCAAAATGTCATGTGTCAAAAATATGAAATGTTACATGTTAAACCATATGGGTCTCAAGGTTGAAAATGACTTAGATTTTAATGTGTGACACTTTTTGAACAATGTTAAGATCAATTTAACTTAATAGTTCACATTAACTATATTTACTCAATTAAGTAAAAAAAATTGTAAAAATCAAAGTGAATCATATAATTAAATATATAAAAATAATAATTTCATAATTAACTCAAAAGAGTATAAAGTTGAAGAAATTAAATATAAAAATTTGATAGTGTGAGAACAAGATGTTTACTTATAATTATAAATCATGAAATGTTTGGAGTAATTATCTTGAGTTAAAAGGTTAAAAAGTTATCATCAATGAGACAGGTTATAAGTTACTTTTATGTAGAATGAGGAATTTGGTTTCTTTAATAGGTTGGTTTTTGTGTTGTAATGTAAATTTGAAATTGACATTTTAAAATATATCATTCCTTTTTATTAATCTATTAAAATCAGATGTATTATAAATAATATTAAAACTCAGTAAAAATTTATAAATCCAAATGTAGAATGATTATTATTTTTTGTCCGATGATAAAATTATTTTTAGCTTATAAAGAATAAAGTATTCTAATTTTAAAAAAATTATACAAAAAATAGTTGTAAAAATATATTTATGTAAAAAAACTGTCTAATTATTTTATATAATTCTTTAAATATGTGTATAGGTAAGTTATTGTATCTATGCAGTCTTAGAAAAAAAAAGAGAAGAAAAATACCAACCTTCCAAAACTCATTAATGATTTATTTGACAGAGAGAAAAAAAAAACATAGAAAAAAGGGAATAAAATAGTGAATTATAATAACATATAGTTATGAAGACAGAAATAAAATAAAATATATTCCATAATACATAAACAGGAATCTGAAAAAAGGTACTCATTTTTTCCTCATTTAGACGTATTTCTTCACAACTCATTTAATTATAATCTATTTTCAAACTCTTTACACATTATTCATCATTTTTTTCTCTTTTCATTCTCTGAAGCAAAAAACGACGAGTATGTTCTCTTTTTATGGATGATGAAACACTATAAACCAAATTCTGAACTTCAATAACTGCGTACATATGAATTGGTGAATCGAATTGAATATTGTACATATGTAAATGTTAATGGATCTGTTCCCTTTTTTGCATTAAATACGCATCTTCATTCTTCCTCAACTTCTCAAATATTTATGCTTTTTTTGGAGGGTTGAAGGGAAATATTAGTATAATAACTATTTTTATTTTTCACTTTTTTTATTATATAAAATAATCAAATTTTTATTTTATTTTATTTCTCAGACGTATATCTATCAAGTACAAGATTATATATAAATGAATAGTTCGATAACAATTAATAGTTGTATTTTATATAATTTTATTATATAAGATTATTATTTTCTATTTTATTATTATTGTGGATTAATATTAATTAATAAATTGTATTATTAGTAAATATCATTAATTTTATAGATAATACATATTGGGTTTCTGATGAACGGTTCGTAATGGGTTGGATTGTTCAATTAATGGTTTTTGGTGGACTTAAGTATTGAGTAACTTGTTGAGAGGTCCCTGGTCTCTGTTGTTAAGGATATAAAATTGATATCCCATTAGTCGATTTTGTGAGAAGAAAACACATATGTAAGATGCGTTATGGAAAAACCTACCAGAAAAAGAGCATATTGTCTTAGCACCTAAACAATTTTAATCTTTCATTGATTCTATTTGGAAGATTAAGTATCACTTATCATCTATATTATTCTTAATTACTAATTAAGTACGCTTCTGCATACTATTTGTTATTAGGAACTGTTTTTAATATTTGGAATAATTTATTATGTCGATGATTTGACGCTTCTTATAATCTATTTTGTATTCATAATCTAATATTAATATCATAAGTCTAACAAACAACAAAACCTTGTTAAGATATATTTGAGACAATGTTGATGTTGTATTACTATATAAATTTTAAGTATAACTCAATTTTACAAAACTAAATTGTAAAATAAAGTTTATACTCACGTGTGTATTATAAATTTACGATATTTTTAGTCTGTCATGAAATTTTCATCAAAAAATATACTATAGAATTTAATTTTGTTTGTGGTTGAAGCTATTTGTTTGCATGAATGTACGAAAGTTCCTTGATTTAAAACATTATAAACTAAATACCGCACCTTAGCATTTATTCTATTGTTAATTCTGAGTGTATATGCTTGAGCACAACACAAACTTATAAATGGAAATCTATGGTGTAACCTTATGTTAGGGAATGAAAAAATGTTTCAAATTGTTCCTAAAACCAGTCTTAAATAAACGTTGGTGAGCAAAATTTGTTGGTGAACTTGGACAATGTTTTGACTATTTATATGTTTGATGTTTAGTTGGTGATAAATGAACAAAGAAACAGAAGAAATAATAGAAAAAGGGACCAGAAAGAGGAAGGAAGAAGAAGAAAGCAATAAATTGGTTGTTATTAAAAGAAAGGGAAGGTGGAAAAAGAAATGAAGATTGAAAATATAATTAGAAAATTAATTGTATTTTTAAAGTATTTTTCATATTAAATTAGCATTTTGTCCCATTGTTCAAATATTCTCATAAATTTTTATATGTGGCAAATTTTGGATAATTTTAAAATTTGATTATATTTTAGGACACTTTTGACACCATTTTTTTATTATCATTTGACACTATTTCTCATAACTATTTATTTTCTCTTTTATCTAAAGATACAGAAGTTAACTTTTGTTAAAACTATTTTACCTTTATACAAGTTATCAAATGGTCGTTAAATGGTGTCAAACAACTTTTTTCTATATTTTAAAAGAAAATGAGATTATGATTCTTGTTTTTTTTACTCTCTTACGTGATTTAATGTACACTAAAAAAAGAAAAATATGTGACTGTACTATGGGCCCAAAAACATTTGTAGTACAATTAGAAATAAATGCAATCAGGGCACTTATGGAATTAGTCTTGTCAATTACGATTCCTTAGTATGTACACTCTACGGACTCTAGTACAACCCACACATTATTTCGAACCCTATTTTCCTTTTATATAAAAATATTTTTACATCATTTCATTACTTTTAAAAAATCAATTTGAAACGACAAAAAATAATTTTAGGTATCTGAACCAACCAAGGTCTATAATCTATTTAGTTCCTTTCATAAAATTGACACTTTTGCCTTCAATGTTTGCACAGGTCACAAAAAAGCTTGTGTTGGGCTTTCTATATGTCAAAGCAAATAATTTTTCTTCCTGCACCCGCATAATTTCAAGCAACACCGATGTGCTGCATTTAATAGAGTGTTTAAGTTTTTTTTTTCTAATACCATAAAATGCAGTTAGTAATAATGTGGGTGCATAACAAAAAAGCCCGTACATGAAGTAGTAGCAGTTAACAAGATTTTGTTCATCTAAGTTTTAGGTCTACATCATAGTTAACTCTACTGTGTTCTTAAGAATATCTTATCATTTGAAGCATGATATAAATATTTTGATATTCATATATTTTTCTGACATTCCTTAATTCTTTTGAACATTATACAGATATATTAATATTAATAACTTTTTTATGCATAGTGCAGCTTGGGTTCATAAGCCTTATGACACATTGAAAACATCAGAAATAACTTTCTGCAATTAATTTGTTCAGTCCACCATTTCTGTAATTTTTCAAGCTGAATTCTACAAATTTTCAAGTAACTTATTCACATCAATGATATCATCACCTGGGTCTGATCTGAGAAAGCCTATTGTTCCATATTGCATGAAGAATCATATGAAACAAATCATACTTAACAGGAACTTTGTGCCACAGGAAGTGCTGCTGAACCTTCTTCACTCCCAAATGCAGTGCAAGGTACTTCTCTTCTGGGATTGAGAGAAGTATGTTTCTGAGACTAGGAATATCCCTCTCAAGAACAAACACAGAAAAAGCTTCCCAATTCAATACCTCAAAGAAAGGAGGCACATAATTATCTGATATGATGACAGGCACACACTCAGAAAAAATGGCCTCAATTATTCTTGGGGTGTGAACCTCATGGCCTCTAGCACATATGCAGTACTTGCTGCTATTCATGTATTCCATATACAGTTTTTTACCTTCCAAATCACGTGGCATTGGACCAAAAATTTTCATGTCAGGTTCTTTATTCTGCCAGTGTTTCAGCAGAATTGGACGGAGATAACCATGCATGCTTCCTGCAAAAAAGGCCAGAATAGACCTTTCTGAAGGAGGTTTCCCCACAAATTCTCTCAGTGGATTCATCACAGAGTGTATGTAGGTGACAGGTAGGGTAGTGTCCTTCCCTATTTGGAAGCCTTTAGCAGCATTGGAATTACAGAGAGACCTAATACAACCTTTCATTCGTTGCCTTGTGATTTGGGAGGCCTGCAATTGTGTACATCATACTATGTTAATATTGCAGAAAACTCAAGCTACAACATATATCCATTCAGCAACTTGAAGTAATATAGCATGGCGACATTGTCCCTTTTCACTAGAT
>Ga0099823_1008864_pt1 | contig 10220 bp, 6 predicted proteins | sample CowpearedBW_FD_76831 | JGI IMG/M metagenome (GOLD analysis project Ga0099823, IMG submission 76831) | Root nodule microbial communities of legume samples collected from California, USA - Cow pea red BW | ecosystem: Host-associated > Plants > Roots > Nodule | place: USA: California | collected...
ACTAACTCAATAATACTAACCAATTCTTTCAATATCATAAACATGAATATGTATATTTTCACCTCTTTATATATGTCATTTACTTTAACATCTAACAACAAAAGTCATTACATGAACATAAGTCTTAGACATTTTCTTCCTGCACCCCATCAATTCCGGAATTTATTTTCCGAAACAAAAAAAAAAATCCAATTTTTTTGTTTTCGAAAAACAAATGCCCTTCCGTGTTACGTAAAACATTTTTCATAAGATTTCTATAGAGTGGGACAACAAATTAATGGGTTGCAGAAAGTAATTGTCTGGTCGTAACTCCCCTTACCTAAATTGAAACCTGTCTATAAATAAAACTTTACTCTAACACTTTTAGAAATCCCAAAATTAATATAGATATTTTCTAAAAATCAAACCTTACAATAACAACATTTTCCCTTAACAAATCATTCATAAAGAATAAAAATAATAATAAAATCTTAATGAAAAATATTTTACTTATCAAGATTCAGATTCAATCCATTTATTGAAAATCTTATGTTTTTTGTCTTCCTTAAGTACAAGTAACACGATTTATAATGTTTTTTAGCTTAAGTTAAAAAAAGAGTTCAGAAAGAGATATATTAAATAGAATAAAAATAAAAATATCTAACTTTTAGTTATAATCTTTAAAACCTTTATTCATTTAAAATGTAACTTAAATAAACTTATAGCATATAATTTAAATAAAATTTGTATTTCTAACTTCCTATTACTAATCATTTAGACACAACTTATGATATATTCACTCCCATTCGTATTAATATTTACCTTACTATATCACACTACATCTACATCTTGGATGAAAGTGTTATTATTAATGCTCACTCTAAACAGTTATCATAATCAATATCTAACTTATGAGTAATGTAATTCTAAGTTGAGTTTTAACTTAACATAAACGTCTTACATGTTGTAATATTAGGATTTGTTTCTGATAAACGTGGAAAACGGTATAAGAAAAACAAGAGAATAGAGTTAGGAAAAGAATACCAAACGCAAAAAAGGAAAAAAAGAAGAAGACAGAAAGCACGAGTTACGTAATATTGTAAGAAGAAAAAGAATACCAAGGAAATCATAATATTGTAAAATAGATATCCACTTGTTTGTTTTCCTAACATGGATGCGCGTTACGTCACCAACTATTAAATATTTGAAATATTATTGTTTCATTATTAATTATTTATGTAAATTAACGTGTTAAACAGTAGTTTATGCAAAAATAAAGATATACAACTTTTTATTTATTCGCCTTGTCCAAAAATAACTACAGTTTTAATATTTAAAAAAATTGAAACTTATAAAAATAATATATTTATAGAGTAAAATTGTTTTAAGAAATAATCTATTTATTATTTTAATCTAGCAATGATTATGGATAAGAGGTAATAGCTTATAGAGTAATGATCTTCTCGAGAATTTCTCATGTGACTAATCTGTGTTCCCAGACTCCTAATAAATTTGCATGTACCCGTTAAACAGCCCAAAATGTTTTGAAGTTAGCCCTGATCCTTAATTTAGGAAGGAAAAAAAAATGATGTCATACTATGATGACCCTTTTTGTGGGGGCAACAAAATCTCTTGGCCGCCATATCAAACACAAACATGAGTTCAGAGGCATGAGAACTATACAGGTAGGTAGTAAGAGAAAGAAGACAAACAGCACGTCAGAAGCACTGGCTTCTGCAATAATATGCAAAAGTAGTATGCATGCATCATATGAAATTTTATATATGAAGGCATGTCCAAAAACATGCAAAAAATAAAGGTGCCGTTCTCCCTTATAATTCTCCAAGTAGAAATATTTGATCCATCATAAATAGGTAGCCGCACTACCAGACATCTCCCATTCTCACATCTGTCAGGATGCTAAAACCTGTGCACCAGGAAAATCAGGATTAGTTTTCAGATACAAACTGAACCTTACTGACAGCAAAAATATCAACAGAACCTTCAAACTCTTAAAGTATGTTTAAGCATTCTATCAAAGAACACACACACACACACACAAAAACATGTATATTTAGCATCTCAACAGATAAATGAGAGCAGGCTTACACGGATTCGAGATGAGGATCTCTAGCATGAAAGATAGGAGAGAAAATAATTGCGACTTAATACTATAATATAATTATAGCGCCAACCGAGCAATTTGTGAAGACAGCCCAGCTGAAAAATATCTGATGGACATTAATACTTCCTTCCCTATATATTGTTAGTTTCAGAAACAAAAGCTCCATTAGCTCAGTATGAGATTCCAAACTCTGGCCCCTCCAAATTCCAACTCATTCTCGATTTTTCTCCATCTCAACAATCATCGATTCAAAAGTTCGAAAATTTTCATTTGGGGTCTCAGATATTGTCGGTTCTATTTCCATTCCATTATCCGTGCGCTCCTCACTTTCTTTATTAGAATCTTCAATGTTTCCCGAAAAAGGACTGCCTAGAAAAAGCTGTTCCCATGAACCGTCATCAGGTAAATCTGGTAGGAGAAATGGAGAATGGTTTTCTAATGGACTAAATTTTTCATCCAGAAGCACTTTCATGAACTCAGAACTAATGCACAAGTCTTTGAGCCCATCTGCAGAGAGCTCAGGTTCTGTTTGTTTTTCAAAAGCTGGAGATAGGGGAACTACAGGCTTGAGTTTTTCACCTACTGGTGGCTTATACTTTATTATCATCCCATCAGAAGCAATTGGCTTGTCATCTTGTTTATCTTGATCTAATATATTCCATGATTCAGACAAACGCCAATTATTTTCCTTTGGATGAAGCAATTGAACCAGGAACCCAGGGCTTTGCACGACCATGACTAAGAATGATAGCATCTGTTGCTGATGCTTTTCCATTCCTTGAAGGCGATCACTCAGGAGCAGCAACTTGTTCTCAGCAGATTCCTGGTGTTGCCTGAGTTTGACCAACTCCTGGGTCAGCGAATTCTTATCAGATTTGAGATTCTCAACTTCTTTCCAAAGGCCATGATGGGGTACCTCTTGGGATGGTTCATCACTGTTATCATTCTCAGGCAATGCTTTTTGTTGGTCAGCAACGTGTGGATGTTTTCTTCTGCGTATATTTTTCAACAATTGCTTTTGACCCCTAACAAAATTTTCATTGGCAAATTCCCAGCAATCCGTATCAATTTTCCTGAAACCCTGTTAGATATTTCAGTTCCCAATTAGTCACAGTAAAAGACTGTCCCCTCAACCATAACAAATGACACAGATATAAAGGAACAAACAGATAGAGGCAACAAACACGCACACCAATATAAACAAGCGGATACTCCTTACATGTTGTAGCTTCTCACAAAGTCGGGTGTTATTTAAAATGCTTTTTATTTGTCAGTCAACAAGGATCCCCCCACCCCAATGACTAGGTTGTCATGGAATAACGAGGCCAATTCAGAAATTAACAACTAAGTAGGTATAAAGTCAGTATTAAGGGAATGGAACAGAACATTTCTTCCAAGACTGTGCATTGAATTAAAGTTTGTAAACTTAAGTTTGAAGCAATCTAATTCTCCAAATTGATAGTGTGTTTGGCTATCAATTGCAATGACCTAAATCTACATTCGACCTGCAAGACAGAAATTTATGTTTCTCTTCTTCACTAATAGATACCCAAACATGCTTTTGAGTTCGCATAAGCATCCTTGATAGCGCTTTCAAAAACATTGGTTCAAGTTAAAATGAAGTGTGCATAGGCAACCATATCCAAATTGAGTTTACTGGACAAAAGTAACTTGTATAAGAAATATGAACACTATTCTAAGATGTAAGGTCAAAAAGAATGAATAAACAAATAAACGAACAGTACTCTAAAATAATATCTTAAGAGCACAGAACAATTTATGGAGCGGGTAAAACTCATGCGAACAAACACCAATTTATTTTGCATCTAGTTGCCGACACAATTTCAAAGGCTCACTCAACAGAAAGGGTTTTCAAGTGCATGCAAGAGTTATATACATCGAACAGCGAGTTTCTGCATCGCAACCATAACCTAATTTTTTTAACACCACCAACAATTTCAGGCACTCTGTAAGAACATTAAAATTGCAGCCAATTTATGAATCACAAAATCAGATGAAGACGAATTATAAACATACCAAATAATATTTATTTATTTATTTATTTATTCATCTTCAAGATAACTAAGAGAAACAAACGACTGAAACAGAATTGCGCTGAAGAAAAGAGTGAAAGAGACGAACATAAATATTGAGTTGTCTAATAAAACTGGAGAAATTGTTGTGTTTGAAATAGGTGGGAAGTAGCGTGACGGAGAATTGCGTGGTGTCAGATATGACGAAACTGTCGCCGCCATCGCTCCAACGGATAACGGAGTCCGTGTTCCGGTCTTCCACCATATCGTAACACTTCTTCAAGAACGGAGGCACCGCACCTGAACCAGAACCATTTTCGTTCGATTTTACCATCGCGAATACAACAAACAAGAGAAGAGAAGAGCGAGAAAAGAGAACTGAAGAGATGAGTTCAAAGTTGTAAACTCCAAACAAAATGAAATGAAATTTCCATGCGGCTCCTTATGTACCGTCACAGCACTTTCCAACCTTTTTCTTTTTTTGGGGTTTTCGAATCAGACCCACACCTCAGATATTTTATTTAAGATATAAATTAAAAATTAAATTGGTATATCTTTTTCACTATGTTTGGTCTTTTTTTATTATAGTTTAATTTACTATTCGAATATTTTAATTTGGTTTCGGTTCAACTCTCCCTACTCGAAATGCAAGTATGTCGTTTCTGTATTACTTGCACGAGGAGTTATCCTTCTCGTTCGTTCCAACTGAAACGGTCCAATTATATAAGTTTAAATTTTTTTAAAATATATAAAAGTATTTTAATGTGTCAGTCACTGAAATTCTGAACAATGAATTTGGAAATGCATTACAGACTAACCGTGCTAAAAAAATTTACATATTGTATAATGGTATTACAGATATAGTTAGTTGAAGTTTTATTTTTGAAATTTACATTTAATTAAATACTCTACATGCTTCCAGTGTGAAATTTTGAACCAAAAGCCTACTTATAATACTATGTAAGTATTGTTATTTCAAAATAAAGTTATTTTTCAATAGGGTTTGTTAGGTCAAGACTTTTTTTCAAGCAGGATTTCATTTGTTTTTATGACTGACAAATGAAGATTTTACTAATATGTTTAGCTTCAAAATTATTTAATACTAGATGTGCGATAAGTTAAATTTAATTAGTCCTACAGTATGGATCTACAAGCTATCATTTCAACAATTTTGATTTCTACTTATATTTTTGGTTAAATTATACTGAAGCATGTAAATTTTGGTCGAAAAAAAAAATCTAACTTATTTTGTGAATGAATTATGATTTAGCTGAATAATAAATTTATTTTCTTTGCTTCTTAAGAAAAAGTTGGCCAGTTATTTAATATTGGAGAAAAAAAATCATTAAAACAAAGACGTGTGAGCAAGAGCAACTTAATGCTGTAATAAATTTGTTCACCCAAACATCAAATTTAATTTTAGGTCATACAAATATGGCATTTGTTGTTGAATTCATTGATGACCCTTGAACTGTTTAATTCAATAATTTAATTCATTATAAAAAGTTCAACCATATGAATCATGAAATGGTTATTTTCTATTTTCTTTTTGTTTACTTTAACGATTTATTTTTGTACACCTTACCATTTGTTTAATCAATTGAAATAATCAAAAGCATAATTATTTTCTTTTTTGAGAATGATTGAATCTTTAAATAATTAATTGTACTAATTTGTAAATAAAAATGTTTACAACTTACTATTTCACACAGCTATTTTAACATCTATAACATTAGATAAGTTAATTTCCATGCTGATATTTTTGAAAATCTTGAGCTTCCGCTATTTTAATAAAACAACACAATTTATTGATAAAAAGTATTTTAAAAGGAATGTGCCAAAAATATTTAATTGATCTGGCAAATTGTGAAGTATTCAAGTCAACAGACAAGTCAAGCCATCATTATTTAGGTTTCTTATTTATTTTTCTGACAGACACATTATTCAGTTTGTAGTTATGTTTGTTTTTACCTCTACTGAGACCAGGAAAAAGTTAAGGAAACATAGGTAACGTAGACATGTTTTACTGTGTGATGAGTTGGGTTTGACTACTAACAATAGTAAAACTTTATAACTTTAACACTGTTGCTGTTAGAGAGTTATGTATCATTGTATATGTAAGATCATAAGAGTTGTTAAAGTTGTAGTAGTTTTGTCAGAATTTACACCAGTGGCTCTGATGTTTTCTTTTCAAGTCTTGTTAGCAAATAAAGTGAAATATTTGACCTTCCATGGGGCATCAAATGGTGTAACCTTGTGCATTATTAGAGTAACCCATTTATTCTTAGAAATGGCGAGGAAATTTCTTTCATAAGATTATTGACCCAAGAACTATGAGTAAGAAGCTATTCATGGAATCTAAACACCAAGATTTACCTTCAGAGTCGCTGACCCTTAAATCTGCAAGGTCCAAGTTCACCAGAGACTTGAGGGGTTCTTGTCTACCAATGATATCTGATCTGGTTTAATGTTAAGGACTAAAGATTAGGGGAAATGCTCTGGAATCAAAAAAGAATGAAATACTGTTTAAATTTTGCACTCAAGAACTGCAGAACATGATGAAAGAATTAAAATCCCTTCATTTTTCTTTTTTCTTTTTTTTTTTGACAATACAGAACAATCTAAAGCAGCTGTCTGGAAAGGTATAAATAAACAAATAGGAAGCCCGGTGAATGCTCAAAGTTTGTCAATCTCAACTCAAGCTGGAAAAACCCAAATCCATAAGCTAACAAATCGGTAGAATGCTAATTTCCTTCGGCAAAAATCCTTCTATCTCTTGTGGATTTCCACGGAGAAAATTCATTATTCTTATTTTGCCAATTAATTCAGAAGAACTAGCAAGCAATTGCATAATCTAAATATTCTGTTTTTCGTTAATTTTCATATTATATACATGGAATATTTGATATTCATGTAACATAAACTAATAAAGGAAAAGCACAAATAATTCATAAAAAAAATAATTGTAAAATGTATACAAAAGGATATTTGAAGAATGTTTATCTTGTGTCAGGCAGAAAATATTGGTGTCGTTCAGCAATCTGCGTCTGGAAACAAAAATGGAAAAACCAGAAAATTCTTTATCACGTTCATAGACACCAAGACAGGATAATTAAGAAGTCAATAAAAATCAGAAACTCAAAGACTACCCATGTACTTCCACATGAGATACAAAAGAGGTTAAATTTGAAGAAAAATATGGAGGAGAAACAGAAGACATAATCTCGAAGAACTCCTTACTAAATTGTAACTCAAAAAAGCCCTAGCTTAAAAAATTCATGTTCTTGAATCCTAGTACTTTCCCTCTAATGGCAGTATAAGACCACAGAGAAAGACAATTGGCGCTGTAAAGACTCATCAATGACGTTCACAACTCAAATGCGTGTCTTTTATATCTGTTTATTAACATTTTTGGTTGAATTGATTGTGTAGGAAGTCAAATAGGCAATGAAATACATCAAAACAGGACCTTCTGCACCCAACAGAAATTTGTAGAAGTAATTGAACACTCACAATGCTGCTAAAGGTAGGCAATCAGTACTCACTCAATTCAAAACGCTTCCAAGAAATTTGACAATGTGTAATCCCAATCCCCACTCCGAAGCTATCTCTTCAAAAAGCTGAGAGCACACAGGCCTTATCTCAAATACAATTTTGATTGCATGGCTTTCCTATGGCATGGCAACCAACTTCTCAACCAATTTTTTGCCTTGATTATAGTCTGTCTTTTTTACACTGATTTCGTAGCATTTTTACTCAACCTCTCAGTTTAGTACTGCTTATGCAGTTATAATGTCGACATGCTTGGTTTCCCCTTTCTAGTCATAGTTGCTATTTCACCAGTAGTCTCCACATGAACAAGATCCATTTCTAAAATGGTGAAATCGGCTATTATCCCTTACAATGATTTCCCTGCCAACAATCTTTGCCATAAATTTAATTGCAGTGTGGCAATCCACGCACACCCGGATGTTCTTTATTACACGGATGGTTGTACCAGCAGTAGTGCTAATGATGCCAAATGCTATGGCAAGTCTCTCACTGTGGGTGCGCAACAGGTCGCGTTTATGCTCCTCATCAACATCATGTAGCACCTCCTTTGTGTCAAGGACGTAACCTTCTTTCTCCATCTGTTCCAACAAAATCTTCAACGCCTCATTTATTTTGTCATAATATGGATGTGATTCGTCTCCAGCCAGAAAAGTGTGTACTTTGTTCCCAACCTCAATCCAGCTGCATCCTGGAGTCTTCTTCAAGCCCTTTTTCCTCACGTGGACTCTCAATTTCGCAGCATCTCTCCATCTTTGGGCGGCTGAATAGATGTTGGACATCATAACATACGCCCCCATGTTCTCAGGGTCAACCAAAAGTATTTTGTCAACAACCTTTTCAGCCAATTCAATATTCTTATGAGCCCTGCAAGCAGCTAACAATGCTGACCACACACTTCCTGTTGGTTCCACTGCCATGTTAGAAATAAAGTCATAGGCTTCCTCCAATCTTCCAGCTCTACCAAGAAGGTCCGCAACAGCAGCATAGTGCTCCAGGCCAGGAGCAATACCAAAATCCGATTGCATACTGTTAAAATACCTCCATCCTTCATCCACCAACCCAGAATGGTTACAGGCAGTTAAAACACCAATAAATGACACATAACATGGCTTCACTCCATCAAGTAACATCATCTCAAACAAGGAAACTGCATCAAGGGCATGCCCGTGCATCGCACATCCCATAATGATGGCAGTCCAAGAAACCATGTCACGGTCACGTATCTCTATTCTGTCAAAAATATACCTAGCCATCTTAATATTACCACATTTGGCATACATGTCCACCAAAGAGCTAGCTATAAACTTGTTACCATCAAACCCAAGTCTAATTATATATCCATGAAGTTGCTTCCCCAAGTTCAAGGCTGTCAAGTGAGCACAGGCCGGTACAACACTCGAGAATGAAACCTGCATTGGCTTTACCTTCTTCTTCAACATTAGACGAAAGAACCCGAGCCCCTGATCAAATCTCCCATTCTGCACGCAGCCAGCAATGATGGAGTTCCACGAAATGGCGTCTCGATTAGACAATAGGTAAAAGGCACGAACGGACAGCTCCACATGAGTACACTTCGCATACATATCAATCAAACTACTTCCAATGAAAACATCCTTGTCAAACCCGTGTCTAACGGCATAGCCATGAATTTCCTTTCCTTTGACAACATCAACATGCTCCGCAAAAATAGGAAGAACGCTAGACAAAGTAAAGGAATCAGGCCTCATGGTTTGCCTACCCATTTCCCTAACCAAGTCCAAGGCCTCTTCATACATACCATTCTGCGCATTCCCGGCAATAACAGTGTTCCACGAAACAACATCCCTAACAGGCATTCTGTCAAACACCTTCCTAACAGAGTCTATTTTCACAGTAAAATTATTATTAGCATTGTTTCTATTATTATAATTATTATGGTAGTGGTGCGTTCGGGGAAATTGGTCGAGCACGTGGTTGGCGGAAAGGTGGGGGTGGAATTTGGAGTAGACATTCATCAACGCGTTGGCGGTGTACAAATCGAAGTGGAAGCCGAGGCGAATGGCGGAGGCGTGAAGCGACTGAGCTAGAGGAAAGTGTTTGAGAAGCGTGGACGCTTTGAGGAGGGAAGGAAACACGTGGCGGTCGGGGGAGACGCCGGAAGCGCGCATGAGGTTGAAGGTGGCGAGGGAGTGGCGGAGGAGGCCGTACGCGGTGTAGCATTTGATAATGCAGACCCACGCGAGGGAGTGAGAGTGCGGTGTCGCTCTGGCTTTCACGATTTGCGCGTGGAGCTGTTTGGCGTGGCAGGCGGAAACCACCGTGTTCGGGTTGTGGAGGATTCTTCTCGTCGCACTTTGGGTGGAACTCATTGAAGGGTTGGGTTTTGCCGGGGAATTTCCTCAACGTCTGAACCTATTTATATGGTCTACTACGATTCTAATAATTACTTGAAAGAACAAAATAATCATCATTATACATTTTAATACTTTCATGTTATTCTTAATCACTTGTGTATACTCTTGATCACTTTTGAGATAGATAAATTGTAAAAT
>Ga0099823_1008868_pt1 | contig 10217 bp, 8 predicted proteins | sample CowpearedBW_FD_76831 | JGI IMG/M metagenome (GOLD analysis project Ga0099823, IMG submission 76831) | Root nodule microbial communities of legume samples collected from California, USA - Cow pea red BW | ecosystem: Host-associated > Plants > Roots > Nodule | place: USA: California | collected...
ATATATATATATATATATATATATATATATATATATATATATATATATATATATATACGATATTCCAGTATACGATCAAGTACAAAATTGCAGGCCTAGTTCAATTTGAACCACTCGCCCAACGATGGATAATTCGCCCAAAGAATTATGGGTAAGTCACTCAGCGGGTAAAGTTATTTAGTGAGCTATGAGTTACGGGAAATGTATAAATTAAGGGTCTAACAAAGGTCAAAACAACACTTTTAGGGAGAAGAACACTTGACCTAGAAGGAAAGAAGGTAGAAGTGCATTCTTGTATTCTGGATGTTTAGAAGAAGCTAGCTCCCTTATTAACGGGGTTAGGTGTAATAAATTATTGTTTATTGATTGTTTATTCCGAAGGTAGAAGCACACTTTTTTGTTCTATTATTGTTTCAATGCATGATTATTGATTGCATATGTGAGATTGTCTACTGATTGAAAAATAGTTTAGGAAACCTGATTAGGATATAACAACTAATAGATTTCACATGCTAGATATAAATGTGGAACATTTAGATATTCATAACATCGTAACCTTGATCATTAATGTGAACTTATAATAAAAATTTTGAGACATGAGATTTTTATTATTCAAATTTAGACTTATCGGTAAGAAATTTGGGCTTGTTACAAAAGGTGTGAGTGCTATGGAAGGAATTAGAAGTATATTGTTTGGTGTTTTTCCTTTGAATCGAATCATGAAACACTAACACAAAAAGTGCATATAACGTCACCGGTTAACGTCTGTTGGAGAGAACACAAACATAAAAAATGACTGGTGGCATTTTTATAAATAAAGGGTCAAAATCAACGTCTGTCAAGCAGTGCACCAACGTCACTTAACGTCAATTTTCTCATGCCCCGACGTCACTCAAGCCTAACGTCGGACTCCCATGCGCCCGACATCACTCGACGTCTGTTAAATCACTTATCTGACGTCCTTTAATGTCGGGTACATTTAGAACCGATACCCCCTTTGTTATATTCCAAATCTACAACGCACAAACGTCACTGTTCCTCTTCCTCGCGAGCTCTCCTCCGTATGTGAGTTTTCCACCATGAAACCTCTTGGGTTTTGATTTGTGCACTGATTTAAGCATTTTAAACCGATTGGATTTTGTTTTGGTCTCCATTTTACGTAAATGCAAGGTTTTCTACCCCTTTGCACTGTGAATCTTTATTTGCCGGTAGCCCACCCTCCTCCATCTGCATCCTTATTTTTGCTACAAGAGGTTAGTTTTTCATTTTCCTCTAGTTCATGTATGCGTTTATTTTGTATATTTTTTTGGCTTATTTTTTTGATTAGAAAAATTATGATTTTTGAAAAATTTGGGATAAAATTTAGATGTATCATAAGATGGGTTGCATGTTAAAATAATTTAATCTATTTTGTTGATTTTTTGGCTTATTTGAAATTTTATGATAGTTGATAAATTTGGTATAAAATTTATATTTATTATTAGATTTGTTGCATGTTAAAATGATTGTAATTTTTTTAATATTTTTTAATATTATTATTGGATTGTTATTTTACATGTGAAGATTTATTATAATTTTAGTTCGCAATATTGAGTGAACCTTAGTTCCTGGTGTGGGGACATATGACCTCGACTTCACTTTGGTGGATCTTAACAAGATGAGTTATACGGATGAACCATTTATTATGGCCAGTCAAGCAAGACAAATTTTTTATGTCATTGATCCAACCAATCAGAAATGGTCAATTGTATTAGAAGGAAGAAGCATGCACGAAAATCATGATGAAGATTGTCTTGATCTACTTGAGACAACGTCTTTCTCATCAACAACCATTCGAGACAAGGTTGATGACATAACTAATGACATCCATGCTATTCGAAGTGATCACAATGAAGGCATATGGGAGAAATAATATTTTACTGGGTGTTTATTTATTAATATATTCACATCTATAATTTTATATTTTTCGTGTAATATAGCAGATGTAATTGAGTATATTTTCCTTATTAACATTTTCTAATGATGTGTTTTTCAGGTATGAAGAGCTTTGGGTCAAGAAAGAGCAGACCTGGTAGATCTATGACTCGGTTGTCGAGTGTCACAAACTGACGACTTGGTAAACAAAGGTATCTAGTCAAGATTGATCCCCGATTGGGTGATCCTAGTGACCTAGGGGAAAAAGATTACCGAAGCTATATAGGGATGTTGGCCAAAACAAAAATTCCTATTGTGATTGCTTCGTGGGATGACTTCGCGGAGGTCGACAAGAACCTCCTATGGCAAGATGTTTTGGTATGTTTACTTAAAGCAACTATATTGTTTATTATCTTACTTAACACATAACTTATTTGTTGTTTTGAACAACAAAATTTTGGGATTTCTCCGAACACTGAGTGAATTAGGAAGAAGGTGTTATCTCACGTAGGCACCAGATGAAGGGACTTCAAGGCAAGGCTCACACGTCTATATGTGTTTGGAGACAACATGATACTCCTTGTATGAAGTACTCAATCTTTGAGGAGGATTAAATGTATTTTCGTGCATGTAGAGAGTCTGAGGATTGACAAGTTTTCTTCATGAAATTTGTTTATAGTGACATTAGTCACACATTTTTGAATTAAAGTTATTAAACAATGTTATGTGTGTGATAGGGAAAAATGACAACAGCCCAAGAAAGACAAAGGCTTAATGATACACTGCACGTACTCTTTGAGGTGGCTATGCACTATTAGAGAAAAAAAAATGAAGAAGTCTCGTGCACAAGCCTTAGGACTTGAGTCCCCTAACGAAGTACCTGCAATTCCTAGGTACGAGTTGTGGAAGGCTGCTCGGACTAAGTCCGATGGGATCATGACATCATAATCAGCTCAAATGATATCTACAAGAATAGTAAGTACATCCCGTATTCGACACCCATAGTTCATATGCTTTCCCTTTATGATTAAACTTGCTTATGTGGTGCAGGATGAGTTAGTTGAGCAAGAGATTCAAGGTTCGTTTGTTGGTCATGGTCGGGACGATATACTAACAACGACGATTGGAAAGCCAGAGCACATAGGACATGTTCATGATGTTTGAGGTTTTATTGGTCTTTGAGATTACTTTGGTCCCCCAAAAAAAGTAACGAATCCTTGAGTCAAGAGGCCTTGAGGAAGATGGAGCAACAAATGAAGGAAAAAATGAACCAACACATGAGAATTATGGAGCAAATCTTCATGGAATAACTTCAACAACAACAAAAAATACGAAGACCTCTTGAAGAAAAGCTTTTATCCATGTAGCAGCAAAATATGGAGATCCCCACTCAAGCTCCTACAAGACATTGTGTCAGCACAAAAGGCTCATGCTCTGCTGGAGATCATATTGACTACACAAGTCAGTATGAGTTATTGGTTGATGGAGATCCTCCACACGTAGTGGCCATAGGACGACAACTTCAAGGGGGGAGACTATCCATGGTGTTCCTCTACTGCCTCAGTACACACGTGTGACGATTGATGAAATTCTTGATCTCCATGCTCAAGTGCCTTTGCCAACTTCAGAAATCTAATTTGTTGGGGAGGTCTTAGGCACATTTATAGCTTGGCCTAAAGCATTGATGATGCCATACTTTGGCCAACAAAAGGTGTCATGGCATCATATTCTTAGTAGTTTAATTTTACAATTTTTTGATCTTATACCCTTTAAAAATCTTTATTTCAGTCCACCTGTCTTGAAAAGCAGCAGGTCATGCGTCAATGTGTTATACGTAAAGATGATGACATGGCAGAAGCAGAAGATGAACCTTTGGGGAAATTGCTAAAAAAATTACACAAATTGAAGAGAGGACTGGTAGTGCTAGAGTAGGAGTTAAAAGTATTTGGCCTCCACTGTCATGTCCCATTGTACATCAATCTGAATGATGCACTAGAGATCATTTTGAGAGAGAAGATGTGTGAGAACCCTTTTTTTGTTTTCCCTTTCTATGCACTCTCTCTGCCAACACTCACACAGAAGCAACACTCCACTCACCTGCACCTCTCTTCACCATTTTCTCCTCCTTCTCTCTAACAACCAAAGGGGTTTGGACTACAATTCAGTTTCTGAATTCTGTTTCCTTCTTTCTGTAATAGCAATCTAACCTGAGGCTAACACAAAATCTCCTCCCTAAGTTGTTCAATCCATCCCTACGCGTAAGTTGATTCCAATTTCTCAGTTTACCTTCAAATTTTCTGAATTTTAGGTCCTTCAATCTTTTGGGTTGAATCAGAAATCACACTCACGTCTAGAAATTTCCCTTCCAGCTCCTTAAGTGCTGAAATCAAACCATCTTCCAGTTGAGAGCTGTATTTGCTTGCGGTTATTGAGAAGGTAAGGGAAGCTAACCCCTTTTTCTCAAATTGTATAGAAAATTCGTTGATGAGTCTGAATTGCATGTTTAATTGTTGATTTGATATTTGAATTGCATGAATTGGTGAGTGATTGAATTGTGTTTGAGGAAAATTGGGCTACTGCATGTGGGAACAGGTTCGTGACCTGGTATTTTCGCCTAGGCGAGTGACTCTCGCTTGAGCGAAAACACCAAGAAACACACCTCTGTTCCTGCGTGAAGTCTCGCCTAGGCGAGCTAGGGTCGCTTGAGCGAGAGACGAGCTCGTCTAAGCGAACCAGTTTAGCCTGAGCGAGAGTTCGCCCAGGTTTCTTATTTTTCCACTGTTAGGGACTCGCCTGAGCGAGATGGCCTCTTGCCTGGGCTAGATTTTCTAGCTTGAGCGAGAGCCACTACAGTAGGAGTGTTTTAGTTTCTGTTTTCATTAGTGAGAATGCATGCTTTAATGTAGCTTGTACAAAATAGACCTTGTATGGTTGGAATGTTATTATTGATGTATTGCATGACGAAATTGGATGAATGTAAATTATGAGGAGTTGTGGTTGAAATAGAATTTCAAGGGAAATTCAAGTGAATTTGTAGTGTGTGTAAGGACGTGAGGAATTCATATTGGTCGGTATCCTGAAACTCCAATAATCATTCATGCTCAGATAGAGTAGAATGGATTATGTTGTGAGGAGTAGTAAGAGGTCCTAGTCATTCGACTTGATCCAGTCCTAGACGCGAAGAGGACATACCCTGGGAACGGTCGGGTGAATACTCCATGTGTCCAGACTCTGCAGAGTCTGGGAACCGTTACAGGTGCAAGCCACCAAGAGCTCCAATGTCGCTTACACAATCCAGATATTGAGTCTAGAATTTATAATTGAATTATGTGCTATGTATGATATTTCTAATTGTGAAATGTATCGATGCCTCTCATTTCAGTTAGCTTACCATTCTTTTTTGTTTTTGCTTGCTCTTGTATATTATCCCTTGCGATGATCACCTATGGTTGGTGTGAGCAGAGCAGAAACCAGATGAAGATACTCCCTCCTGAGCAGGAGTTGACGCTTTACTGAGAGTTGACGCTTTACTAAGAGTTTCCGCTGTAGTTTTTAGGTTGCTGCTGTAAAGTTTTGGAGTTGTGCAGTTTAGTATCTTTTGTACCGACTCTTACCTTGAGTATATTCATGTGGCTTTTGGATGACTGTACTAACTTTATATTCATACATATAAATTATATGTCAGTCATATCCTACTACATGCTTTGTTTGATCATAATATAATGTTTTATTTGATAGTGTGAAAAACTATTAAATGGGATGTTACAAGATGTTAAATATTTCAATTTGACAACTATGATGCATGTAAGATTTTTTATTGCATTCCACATTTAAAACTTGGAATTGGTGCTTTTTAATGTATACCGAACTGTCTTATTGTAGGTACATGGACAAAGTAATTGTGGAGCAAGGTCGAGCTTCCATATATGGATTCATTGAACCTCAGACCATTCAAGATTCTGGAAACACACTTGATCACGTGAAAAGCTATTTGCAAACATGGATGGCTGAGTCAAACAGAGAGATTTACATTGTGTCTTACATTGATGGGTAAATGTTATTGCTTGTAATATTTTATGAATTATTGTTGATTATTCAACTAAGTAATTGTGATTAATGATAGGTTCCATTGGAAACTATTGGTCATCATTCCAAATCAATGCATGGTCGTATGGTTTTGTTCATTGCATTTGGAAGATTAAAAATGCTTTGAAAAACATGTTACAAGAGTAAGTGTTACTTTTTTTTTTCATATCATGTATTTAGTTATTAAAACTAGCCGATATTTTATGTTTCCAAAATTTCATTTGAGTTGTGGGTAACCCTAGAGCACAACAAATTAAAGTATTATATCCAAATGTTGTAACTCATTCATTTACCAAGTTATTAATTTCCACATGTCAACTTTTAACTTGATATGTGATTATTTTCTTTGTCATCTTTAGTGTAACAAGCAAGAAGATTCATGGGAATATGAGTATTATGTCATGTCTTGGATAAGAACAATCATTCGAGCTGTAGTTAAAGATGAATGGATAGAGGTAATAATATATGTATATATCTTTAAGATATTATAAATCATATCAAACTTTATACAATGATATTCATGCATAATGAATTTGTATTATCTTTTTTGCGCTTCAAGAATCCATCACCTTTATCGGATGACACTATCCAGACACTAAGACAAGAGTGAACAACATATTTATTGGAACAATGGAGTTAGGCCCTAGAACAACATTAGAATTTTATTTCAAAAACTTTGTAGAACAATTTCTTGATGAAACTTTTACTTTTGTGGTAATTGTAAAGTTTAGACAATTTTATCATTATTAGTTAAAATTACCATGTTGTTGAAGTATCATGTGAACTGTTCTGGGACTTTTCTGTTTTTCAGGTGTGGGAATTTGTAAATACAGCAAAACTTAAAAAAAAAATTGCTGAAATTAACGTCTGTCCTTGCACTAACAGACATTAAACGACATCGACTATAACATTGCCCGACTTCCTTTGACGTTTGTCAATACAAAGACAAATGTCAATTTCAACAGTTTTTTCCCTCCAAATGGCATGAGTTAAACGTTGGGTGGGGTTCGAACTGACGTTAAGGGACGTCAGTCCCTTATTTTTTGACGTTAAGCAACGTTTGTTTTTCTTTCAGACCTTAATTTTAACGTCACGATATATGACGTCAGTATTTTTGCATACGTTAAAATCCAAAAATAATAGACGTTACAAGGACTTTTTGTGTTAGTGAAACCCAATCCCAGTAAAGCTTTTATCATATATTTTCTTAAATTAAATTAATTTTTTTTTACTGTGTGAATTTTAATGCTTTGTAGTTTTAGAATTATTTCTCATTCATCATTATTTTTCCTTGTTTGAAAATTGTTAACTTTGATAGATAAACATAAGTTTTCTTAAACCACATTAGTCTCTTAGAAAATAATATTTAGACTTTTCACTTTATTATTTGTGCGATTTGGTAAATCCAATAACATTCTTCGTTGAAAAGTATTACAACAAATTTATAAGTTTTAGTCATCCCTTATTGAACTCTACCTATTTTTCTAACAATAAGATCTTTTATCAGAAATATGCATTTGTTGATTGCATACTTGTGTAGTCTTGAAGTAATCATCTAGTGCTTTCCGTGTCTAATAGCATCGTGTAAAATTTGAGCACAACTGATCTTTCATTCTTCTTACTTTGAAGTTTGACTTGCATTTGTGCTTTATTCATAATCTAATATCATCTTCCAGTTGTATCTAATGTTTGTTTCACACTACGTAGTTTATATTAGATAAAAAAAAGTCTTATTTGTTATAATCAAAATTTAGGCGTTAATAGCAAGATAGCGAAGTTAAAAACTTTTATTTTATGAGAACTTAACTCATCTCACAAATTAGAGGTTTCAATGAGATAGCACAAAAACTATATCCTAGAAATAATTAAAGGAACGTCTCTAGGGTCTGACTATAAACGTGCACATTGACTATAATTGAATTGATCGTTTGATGACAGCAGTGTTGGCCCATATTCTAGATTTTCATCTAGTCTTAGAGACGAGATTGAATGCATAAATAAATGTCTTTAGGCCTTTAATCAAGTACTGTCGTACTTCACATTCTAGGAATTTAGTTTTGTATTGGAGACTTATTGGACTTCTGTAATCATTTCTATAGTTTTTTAATTAGAAACATTTATGAATATTATTTCTCTATTAACTAAATAGAAGGTTTATTGAATGAGCATCATCGGTCTTAATCCCGAGTATAAAAGGCTTATGGCATACTCTAAAACTCATTTTACTAAATGAGTTTTTTCTTTACAAGAGAAATTATTGAGCAGAATAGAACATTTAATTCTTATCTTTGAGTTTATCGTAGTTTATAATTTAAAACAGTAAATTTTCTTCAATTTATTAATTATTTTTTATCCTAACGTCTTATTCGTTTTCGGATTTTATTACGTGCTTTTCTATTTTTTAGTTACTTAGTGAAGATTGTTAAAAATAATTTATTTTTCCTATTCCTGGAACACATCTGCATGATTAATTGGAAATTTTCGTAACATTTTTAAAAAGAATTTGCGAAGCATTTTTCTTTCAATAGTGCAATTAGCTTATTCACGTGAATGATTCTTTGTACTTTCGAAGAATTTTAATCAATTGTTGAACATTAAGAACGACTGGCTCACGATTTAAATTGATTCATTTTCTGTTTTGAGAAAAAAAAACGTAGGCTATATTATTGGCAACGAAATTCTCGTGAAGCATAATTCAAATCCACGAGAAATTTTAGTAGCTGACGCTGGTTTCGAAGCATAATTACGTGCAGATAGGATTGTTCTTCCAACAACATTTCATTTCGGTGGAAATTTCGATTCAGCTAGAATCGATTCACGATGCAATTGCTGGTTTAGTAATTGATCGATAAATTCGGTGACTTTTGATGGAAGGAGTTTGGTGAAGCAAATAGATGAAGTAATTGAAGTGAATTGAAGGTACGTAACGTTTGAATAGATATAATTACTTTCATTCAAATAAAATTGAAATCCATTGGTGCAGTTTATTCTGTGTGAATTCACGCATTTTGATTCTGTGGCTTTGGGTTATTGCTTAATGAAATTCAACTGAGACAGTATCATAAGCACGGGGCTAGTAAATTAAATCATTTCATGCTTTTGAATTCGGTGAAGCAAAACCAACCAAATTAGAAGAAATTTGATTTGACGGTGGCTTAGTCATTTGGTAAGCAAGCTTTGAGTTTGTTGGTACAAAGTGAATTGCTAAATTGAATTGAAAATTCATGGTTTTGAATTCTCTGGTGTGTTGCTTGCTGGGAAACTAATTCAAAACTGTAGGCACAAAGAAATTATTTGAAGTAGCGAAGCCATGACTCATTGAAACTTTTCATCATACACTAGGTGTTCAATAGTTGAAATTCGAAACATGCTTATTTCATATCAAGTTGGGACGGTGATCGAATCATTTAGTGCAAACAGAGAATAATTTGGCAAAGCTGTTGGAGTTTTCTTATTTAACTTGTATTTGGATAAGGTATTTTTATAGTTTTGAGAAATTAAAATGTATCATAATTAAATTGTTTGTAATTGATTTTTCTTGTTTTTTAACATTTTGTTTTAATAAAATAATTAACATATCTTGTCATATCTAAAAATAGAGAGAAATTTCATTTATAGGTTATATTCATCATAGATATTAAGATAAATTAATCGATCAAACATGAGATATTCTTAAATATAACCAAGATGTAATTATATAAAATAATCCTTTACAATGACATTTTATAGCGGATATAATCTATCCAATATAATAAGTGATACAGTGTAAGGCCCACTTATTATTCTGCCCTAATGTTTAAGGGTTGTCCCAATCTATTGGGCCTAAGGCTTGCCCATGGGGTACCCAAAACCCCCAAAAGCCGCCCTAACACTCTCATTCTTTTGTTTTCTAGAAATGAACAAACACTCCTCCCTCTATTAGAGCTACAACAACTCTCTACTAGGGTTTGGTCTCTAGTCCTCTGTCAAGTTCGCTCAAGCTCACACTACCTAGAGATGGCAAATAAACCCGTCCCCGTGGGTATTGCCCGAACCCGTCCCCGTTTTGACGCGGAATCCCCGCATTGAATGGGTATGAGTATGGGTATGGGGAATTCCCGATTTTTTCAATTGGGTATGGGGATGGGGATGTATATATCCCCGCCATAATACCCGTCCCCGCCATATCTCCATCCTCGTTTAAATTATTAAAATATTCATAATTAATTAAGTAACTA
>Ga0099823_1008871_pt1 | contig 10216 bp, 10 predicted proteins | sample CowpearedBW_FD_76831 | JGI IMG/M metagenome (GOLD analysis project Ga0099823, IMG submission 76831) | Root nodule microbial communities of legume samples collected from California, USA - Cow pea red BW | ecosystem: Host-associated > Plants > Roots > Nodule | place: USA: California | collected...
AAAATAAAAAAAAAAAAGTTATAAATTACAAAATAGGTTAATGATTTATGATTTTTTTTTTTATTTGAAATATTTTTTTTCTTCATTTAACTGTCATAAAAAGTGAAAAGTAAAAATAAATAAAATAAGGTTAGAATATATATATATATATATATATATATATATATATATAAAATTTTACACGATTATTTTTAGGTGAAATAGGTTTTCAATGCATTTACATATAATTAAATTTGGTTTCACTCTTGTAATTGTATTTGTTTTAATCCTCATAATATGCATTTAAATATGTAATAACATGATAATTTAAATAATTATTGATATAACAAAGTTAGATACATTGTGTCATCGTTAAGTGATAAGTACAACCATATAAAAATAAAAATTTGGAAAACTAAACCCAATAAAATAATTTTAGAGAGCTATAAATCTAGCAAATGTAAAAGGTGAGGTCTTTTTAAGAATCTCGCAACTAAATTTTCCGACAAGTAATTTTTAGCAATTAAACACTGTTTTCATCACAATGTTTTTTCTAAACTATATATTTGAATACTCTCTTAAAAAAAATATCTATTTTTATTTCTTATAAGTAACATGGCATTAGTTATTATTATGCATTTTTTGTAAAGAATAATACTTTATTCTTTTCAAAAACTACTATTATTAGTAAATTAAAAATTTAATATCTGTGCATCAGGGTTATAGTACTTGTTTTAATTCTAAGCTTTGTTATGTCATGACAAAGTAATAGACTTTGAGATCATACGTTTTGAAAGGAATATTATCTTTCTCTAAATTTGCAAGCTCATGATTGAAAGGAACAATATCACATTGGTATTACATATACAACATTTCTGTACACAAAAGACAATCAAAACTATTCACACTGGTTTTCACTCAAAATTTATATATCTGCTATAGTCATCCCTGATGCAAAATTTGTTCTTAAGCTAAGCCTTTGGCTGTTGCAATCTTCTCTGCATCACAAGGTGGTTTTGCAATTAGCATCACAGCATGACTGCATGAAAGATCCTTTGTTGTAATACTTGGCCAAAGGGTTGGAACTTGAAAGGAAAAGTATGTACAAACAGCAAGTTGCTCTTCCTACAGAGGGATCCAACCCTGTGGATCACATAATTGAGAAGTTTGGATGAGAACAATGTCACATGCAAACGTTGTGTTTGTTGAAATGAGTAAATAGAAAGAGCTTTTACCTTGATTAGTCCCGTCTCAGTACCACAAAAAATGATGTCATTGGCTGCAAGGATGCTTGTTATCTTGCTTCCTGCTGATATTCTCCCCAACTTTTTTGGTGCCCCTCTCAACCATATCTAGTTTGGGAAGGTAATTTCAGATTAAGAAGTTATCTTGATGTCATTTGTTTATGGGGTACAAGTACAAATCAAGGTGAAAATCCAATGGGTCGGTTCTATTGGTAATTTTGGCATGTTTGTGTAAAGTTCTACTTGAGTACTTATAGAAAAGGGAAATAAGAAAGTAAAACAAGATGAGTTCATTATATGTTCAATTCAATCTAAACATATTAGAGCTAATGATCCAAAATATATACTTCTGGGTATAATTTGATGGTAGTTAAATTATCTTGTAACCCTATCAATTCTTTAGGTACCTGAATGTTGTTTGGTGAGGAGCTGGAGATTAGGTACAAGAAGTCTTCTACCACTTCCATGGCCACCACATTATCTCCTTTGTCAGTAAGAATTGAAAGTTTTGGTTTCCTAGTTCTTTTCCATTCCTGTGTAATCCATCCATGTCAGGAGAGATCAAGGTTTTTCTTGAGCTAAGGTTGCAATTCTCACCTTGAATGTTGTGCCTTGAACTTGCTTATTTGCACTGTAGAGCCAGTCTCTATATGCTACAACTGCATTGATGGGCTTACTTTTCTTTCTCCAGCTCCTTGTAGGGGGTTTGATCTCTAGTTCACGGTTGTGTGTTGTGGAATACTCCTGAAACAAAATATCATGTCATGCTTGCTGTTTATTTGGTTATAGAATGTATGTCAAACAACAAAAAACACTAACCTGTATGCTTGAATCTGTGCATCCAATATATAACTTTCCTTGAGCCACCGTCATGCACTTCACATGCTTACCTTTGAGAATATCTCTGCTCACTCTTGATTCATTAACTAGCTGCAAATGGTTAAAAAGATAAATCAAACAGTCCTAATTTTTGTCTGCTGGCTATACATGGAAAGTTTTGAAGCATCACCTTTAGTCCCTGGCTTTCTGCAATAGCAAAAATTGTTTCACCATGAGCTCGCAAATGATGAATTGGTTCCTTCAATGCTATAACTTCAACACATTCCAGCTTTCTCTGGATCATTTTCCACACCTATATTATGTATGTTATATAAGATAATCAGTTCATTTTTGTTACTAGAGGTATTGGTAGAGAAATTGAAAGTGGTGACCTTGTAAAGGATGTAATCTTACCCTTATGGTTTTATCAGTGGATCCGCTTATAAGGCAATCCGATGGTTCATAAAGTGAAAAGCATGTCACAGACTTCTTGTGCTCCTTAATGTCCCACACAAGACTGGCTGAGTGCCCCCTAATATCCCAAACCTATGACTCAATGAATGTTATGATATGATTTAGAATGTAATCTATAGATATAAAATATGCACCACATGAATCAGATCATTTGCTTTTTTACCTTGATTGTTCCATCTGAATACCCACTGAACAGCAATCCCTTGAAGTAGATGAGGGAGCAAACTGCTAAACTGAAGCTGCAACCTGCCTCAAGGATTTGTGTGTGAACGCAAGAAATACGCTGCTCTTACCACCATCATGATTTGGGTGATGCCACAAAATAAATCATTTAGTGCTAACTATGCTAACTAAATAGGTAGCAAGATTGTAAGAAATTCAGAATGTGCTCCAAAGACTAACATCATAACTCATTTACTTTTACAGTAGTCCTTTCTCAACCCTCACTGTGTTTATTTTACCCCACAGTTGCTATAATTCTAGCTTGTTCCCCATATCCAATGCCTGACCAATTTGTATCTTTTACTTAAATGCTACATCCTTAAACTACTCTCTATTAGCTTCAAAAGTCCTTATATTTTCAGTTAAAATGAAGCTGATGATGAAAACTCCCCCCATCAAGTTGGCCTTAGGCTGCTGGCGTACATACTTTTGGCATCAAAATCCTAAAAGTGTCGTGATATTTATGGAATAAGCCAAAGCTCTTGCTTACTAAATCAATGGTGGAGCATCATTCATGTTAATTATGTGAAATTCATTAATTCTGTGCTCATAGAATATTCATGCTAGTGTTAAACTTAGTACATTAATGAGGACTCACTGATATGTTTGGGAGCAAGAAATCAGCTACTCTATGTAACTCCTCAGCCATCCAAATAACATTTGAAAGGCGCCTCAGTGATTCCTTTACTCCTTCCGAGAAATGCATTAGTTTTTGCTTTCCTACATGAAAATCAGTGTCTGACTTAGTGAGGAAATTCATCATTCTTGATCAAGAAGTACTCTGTCTGTCCTCTGACACAGCACTCATAGGACTGGTGTCAAGTCCAACATAAGAATGAGAAAGACAAACATAGCAAAGATTTCACACTTATACAATCAACAAGTACGAAATGCCTTTGTTCATAACCATTTTGTGTTTATCAATAGGGTATGACATAGACCTTGTTGGGGAAAATACCTTTTCCGGAGGCATAATTAAACATGCACATACATGCTAGAAGTCTTTCCTCCAACTCCATCCCAGGATGCAGAAACTGCTCAACTCCACTTACTATAATCTCAGATGCAGAGTAACTGATGCTGTCTGGACTTTTTGATATATGACATCCAAGCCATGCAATTGCTACAAGGCAATCTCTAGAAACCCTCTTTATCTTGCTTCTAAGAACCCTATCTAAAGTATGGAAGACAGAATCCCCTAGGCTTATGATACATTTGGCAATTTTACTGCACCACAAATCTGTGCTTGTATCCTGCATGTAATAAAATTTATTAACATCCTTAAACATGTTACACAGCACGGTTCATGCTGTCATGCATAAACTTTGAACATGCAGACACACAAAGCATTTAGGAAGCTTACCTGTAGAGTCGGATCCAACCAGTTGAAGTTCCTTATCATATTCTGGTGATAGGGAGAGGTCAAACCTGTCTTTCTCAACAACCATGCAGTTGTGTATGGTTCTCCTGTCCAAGCATATGTACCAGCCAGATTTGATAGAATGGATGCAGATAATATCTGCTCTGAGCTTTCTTCTGATGTCATTGCCCTGAGAAGAATTTGCACTGCTTCTTCTCTAAACACGCCTTTATCAGGAGAGTTCTGCATTATAATTTTTTTGTTAGTAATTAAAGGCTTCAAGTTTCATGAACTGTTGACTTATATGTTTCTGAATTTTAACAATCACCAGTATGTCTAACTGAAGCATAATATTTGCTGCTAAAAGCTGGTGATCAGGTTGTAACTGATGTGCACAATGCATTAGTATCTGCATAATATTGATGCTTCTTTCTTGCTGTACTCGTTGCAGCAGACTAATAGCCGACGATCTGGAAAAAAGTTGAAAAGAGTTACTGAAAACTCTCTGAACAAGGATTGCAACAAACATATGAACAAACCATTGGATCAATCTGTTAAATACATATATGCTACAAGTACTACTCAACTACATTCAGATAAAACACGAATTGAAGATATGGTTGCAGTTATATATACCGAGGTGTACAAAGGATTTCATGAAAAAATTCAAGAGCCGTGCATTTGGCGCGGGTGTTTTCTGACTGCAAAAGGTGGATAAAGGGAGCAAGTGGAGTGAATTGTGATACATACTTTCTGCACTGAGCATCATACTGCATGCATTTTATAAGAATGGTGGTTAAAGAGAAAAATTCTTCTAGATTATCATTCCTGGCAACTTCTAGAAATCCACTGAGAACATGAGGAGAACTGATGGTAGCCAAATGCATGTTATTTGTGGCATAGTCAAATGAAGTTACTAGCTCTTCAATGATCATCAACGATGCTGCATGAGGTGTCAAATGAAGTGACTCTGGCCTATTCTTGTAACTATTTGAAGTGCATACAATCTCCACTAATATTGGCAGAAGTTCCAATGTTTTTATATCTATAGGTGAAGGATTTATCAAATAAATTAGAATTGCTGCCTCATGCACATTTTGTTTTAGAGCACTTGCCAGATCACACAACCTTAAACCTTTCTTCTTGACATCTTCTATGATTGACTTGTTCCTTGAAATTATTGTTGTCAGAATAGATACCGATGCCCTTATTTTTCTTTCCTCTTTGGAAGTAGAGATAGCTATTAGCAGCTCATCCAAAATCACATCCTTTAAGGAAGCATAAGTAGCCCCGGATGAATTAATCAGGCTCTCATAAATTGATTCAATGTCTACAGTATATTCTTCATCACATTTTCCTAATACCTCTGAATAGTGCAGTTCTCTAATCCTCCTTTCAGTCAGTTCTGACAAGTCTTGCAGGGAATACTTTCTGGAGCTTGAACAAAGTTCATCAAACTTTCGTAGGCTATACACTCTTTGTATCTCGGAATTTTCCTGATTTTTCTGGCTGGGCCTATGTTTGCAAACAGGTGTAAATGTTACATGATCAAACAATTTTTTTGGCTTCGATGCTTCCTCATCTAGTTCATCCTCTCCAAGACAATTTAAGGGAGTATTTCCAGTTTTATCTCTGTATTGTGAGATAGATAAAGTAATATCTTCTATGGACCTGTTGAATCTACTAGAATCAAGCTTAATTATGTTTTTCTTGTCCAACTGTTCTTGAATAGGATGTTGATGAGCTTGAGGCAAACCAGAGTGTTGTTGTAGCTTCCTGGAAGGTCAAATTACATGAAATTCCATGAGACAACTATAAACAAAAATAGTGAAGAGCTACATTATATTTGAGATGAAGTTTGAGAAAAACAAGACTGTTAAGGGGCCAAACCAGTTGTGGATTTCTGGTGGTAGATCATCTGCTTTAGTTATTGTGGTTTGTATATAAATTTTTCTGTCATCCACATTTTCCTGAATATGAAGAGATATGAATTAAAAGAAGTTCTGTCTGGCTTATAAGGTCAAAATTTGACGAACAAACACACTTTAAGTGGTTACGTGTCAATAAGAAATCTTCTGAAAAGTTACCACTAACCATGTTCTTTCTGGCTCTAAAATCCTTATAGAATGCATCCACTGATACTGGTGTCTTAGAGTGTGCCTCTATCATCATATCTTTGAAACCTTTGATACTTGAAATTGTTTGAATCTCTTTGTCGTGATACTCAACAGACTTAAGTTGTTTAAGGGCCTTCTTGTCACCTTCATATTCAGCAATATCCATGAATTGGCTAGATTCATGTTCCATTGTATGCATCACATCTTGAGAATCAAGTGGATGAACCTTTTTATACTGCATACTCATCACACAGAATTTAGGGGATATAAAAGGGGAACAAGAAAGAGAAGTTGTTGACTCATCTATGATCTAACATTGTATGTTTCCTCTTGCATATAATTGAAATGAATTTGCAATGCCATAGCCAATAATAGAAATAAATTAGAACAAAGCTTACCATATTGCAACTTTTCAATCTTGATTCATGTTGAACTGAAGTTGAAGAAACACAGCTAGTATTTGGTACATCCCTGTTCGTAATAGTAACTTAATTTTAGATGATACAGTACCATTCCAAAAATATAATGTCTGGACTTCAACAAACAGTATCTTATCTTTTATCTGTATTCTTTCTTTTGTTATTAGAAAATAGTTATGGAATATGACTGAAATTATTCTATAACATTCATTAAATGTGTGACATTTTTCAACCTATTTCACCATTAAAATAAATGGAAAACTAACTGTTTCTCTTCAAACTTAACCATTTGCCTTTGGAATATTACTGTTAGAAAGATGCTTTTAGATGGAACTGTTGTATTAATTACCTACTGTGAGTGAAAGAGATGGAACAGAATGGGATTGAATAGAACCCCCATCTTTTGTTTGGGCCTTTTTACAATGGAATGAAAAAAGAGAAAGAAAGAGTGGTTCCATTCCACACCCACAAGTTGGAGAGCGAGAAAAAAAGGAGATTTTCCATCCTATTGTACACAATTGAACATAGTATCATTCTATTCCATCCCCTTTCATCAATCCAAACATAAAAGTCTAGCTCTCAGGTCCTAGAACTTCACGTGGTTTACACTTTTACTGCATAATTTTTGCCTCTTTTGGTTGAAACGTGTTTGAGATAGAAATGAACTGTTTTGGAACTCTAGTTCTCGTGATTCAGTTCACATGAGTCTTTACCAACATTACATTGGCTAAAAGTCCCCTTCAAACACAAACTTGAATGTTGCTAAATGCCTAAAAATCTAGTCACTTTTCTAAGCCACAACAAAGAATTTTAAGGTTTTAAATCCTAGTTTTTTTCCTCGAACTATTGGACGTCAGAACACACCAGGTTCCACCTATTGAGCATTGTTTGAATGTGCATTAATGTTGAACAGCAAGGATTAGTCTTACACAGAACGTGGTGATTGTTTGCTGCAATAATTGCGCCACCATGGAGTTTCTCCATAAAGCATGACCTGGTAATACACCAGACACTCCTTGTACCTCCTTGCCACCTCCCTAATTGCTTCATCCATTTCATCCTCAGAAGACACAGATTCCAAACTTCTACTGCTGCAGTTACCCTGCACCATGCGAATGCTCGATTGGGGGAAAAGGCTTTCACAAAGTTGTGATGCAAATTCTGTCCAAACAAGCCTTGGTGATACCAACACTGCTTGGAGAAAATGCAGTGCAGCCTGCCACTCATCTCCCTGTAGCTTCCTCACCACTGAGAGGTAAAAGTAGGAGCAGCACACCAAGTAACGGTTTGGAATTGTGGCTGTGACCTCTTCCTCATCAAGCATTGCTGGCACCTGAAGCATTTGTTCAGAGTTCATTAGCCTGAAGGATCTATCTTCTGGCCTTTGAGCTTCAATGGCGGCCTCAATGCTGTCAATGCCCCAGTAAAGATTGGACAACACTGACTGCTCAGAGAATTCAAAAAATTCCTGCTTTTGAATCCTTAACTTGGAGGTGCATCTCAATTTCAGACCATTCCTGGTCTTCTCATCTTCCAAGGTGTCTTGAATGAACCTGTTGATGGAAACAAGCACCCATATGTTTTTGAGGTCCAACATCTCATCTAGCGTGTTTGGAAACCTGTTGAGAGGTGAAGAATCACGTTTAGAATACGAAAGTTTGGATTTTTAGCTTCCTAAAATCACATCTGAAACGTGAAACCAACTCTGATAGTAGTCCTGAGATGGTATGAGTGAGGGAGATGAAATTGAAGAGGAAGTTTGGTGTTGAATATGAGAGAGGAGTTAATGCAAGTTGTGTTTGTGATTAGATTTTGGGTAGAAGTTTAGCATCTGGTAGCAGGTTCCTCCCGTGACTGTTTTTAGCAAGATTCCAAATTTCATTGGACCCTTTAATCTTCTATTGCTTTCAGACAAAAAAGAGACCGTTGTCTTTCCTTCAGTGGGAAAAGTTCCAAAATAATTAACATTATAGTGCTCCACTTCACGTGTACCTTATCACCAAGCCTTTTCTTTCTCTTTACGTTTTTCCATTGCCGACTTTCTGTCATGCTGAATTCTCGTACATGGTTACATACACTTGTTCATGAGTGTAGGTGTGTGTATTCTCTATTCTCAGCTTGTGTTCAATCATTTATGTGCCGTGCTTCTGCAGTAGACACACAACATCACATGAAAGAGGTGAAATTTAGTACACACGCTAAGAATACTGTAGGGAAACTAGGTTGTCATGTCATCTTAGGTTTAATTATTTGCTCCCACTACTGGTTCATTTCATCATCAGACATGCACAAACTTTATGCTAAAGACCTTGAAAATTAAAATATTCAACTCACATTTTTCTAACATGCATTTTCAAATTGAATTCTCAACACAACTTTTATTATCTTCTTAGTTTCTGGCAAACTGATCAATCCTTTGAGATGGCACTGTTGTAAGACTGTGCTTGGATTTCTGTACCTTTTAAGTTTTACCTGTGGTCCTGTGAACATTGAAATGATGAAAAAAAAAAACAAAAAAAAAATGCAACATGTCAAGGATAGAGTCATAAGCTTAATTGGGGTTTGAGTTAACAGCTTCTTAAGCACTTATATAGAGTAAACTTAACCAAACACTTACTTTAAGGGTCATATGATAAAACAAACCAGAAAAGTACCTAATTAGGAAGGTACTTTTTACTTTGAAAGTTTACTGATATGTTAGTAAACATACCAACATGCAAAAACAAATCTAACAAAAGTTCTTCTGAAAGCTTCCTCAAATAGAGTTTGTCCACAATGTTCCAAATCAAGATGAAGTTACCCTTTAAACAAGAGTAGAAGTAGACATTGGTTTAGAGTGAAATTGAGAAGAAAGTCCATTTAAAAGAAAGTTACCATTATAGCAGAATGCATCTGCAAACAAAAAAGATTAGTAGTTGTTATGTCAATTTAGAAGTTGGAAGTATTGTAGTGAAATATGTGTCTAAGGTGGAATTGAATGTTGTCTTCTTTCTATAAGATTATAGAGAAATTGAATGAAACATTAATTACTATGAAAAATAATTTACATCAAATATTTTTTTGTAAAATATTTTATATAAAAAACTTTTCATAAAAGTTTTTATAAAAAATATTTACAATTTTGTAGAAAATAATTATCTAAAAAAATTATTTGACAATTAAAAATCTTATAAAAAATTGCAAATTTGGCATGAAGTTGATTCTTTGACAACTGTGTCCTCGTGGCTCCACAGAGAGTATGTTGACCTGACAGGACAAGTTTCATCATGATTTGGAATCTGCTGGACCATTTCCTCTGTAATCACTCACACTCTCATTCTTACTGCAACATTCTGCACATTCACGGGACAACCAACACACTAAGTTACATTAGGAGTCAACCTTGTATTATCTTATTATTCACTTTCATGATAATTATGTAATACATGCTTAATTAATGTATTAGTTCATATGCACCCTCACAGAAATATGTTGTCTTCTTTCTATAAGATTATAGAGAAATTGAATGAAACATTAATTACTATGAAAAATAATTTACATCAAATATTTTTTTGTAAAATATTTTATATAAAAAACTTTTCA
>Ga0099823_1008875_pt1 | contig 10214 bp, 4 predicted proteins | sample CowpearedBW_FD_76831 | JGI IMG/M metagenome (GOLD analysis project Ga0099823, IMG submission 76831) | Root nodule microbial communities of legume samples collected from California, USA - Cow pea red BW | ecosystem: Host-associated > Plants > Roots > Nodule | place: USA: California | collected...
ATTGTTTTATTATAATATTTTTTTAATGTCAGATAGTTTAATATAAAGGAAATAGTGTTTAATTTATATAAAAATATAAATTATTTGTACTTTAAAGATTTTTTTTTGGAAAATAAATTTTATTTTATATTAAATTATTTTTGTCTACATTTTAAAGGCAAATATAAAAGGAGCATATATTGCTGAAAATACTGATTTCATACAAAATTTTATTGTTAACAATTTTTATTTTGAAACATCTCTTAATTAAAAAAAGAAGGATGATATTTCAAATACTGAAATAGATTTTAAAGTAAATTAACATATAAAAGAAATAAGATAAGAGACTGCAATAATTTTATAAGAGAGAATTAGAAAAATAAATAAATAAACCCACATGCACTTTTTGTGCAAATGGGTGAAAGATATATGGATTTTTTGTTTTTACTATTTTTTTCTAGGTCCTCAGTAAAAACACTCTGGCTAAAAATAATTAATATCTTTTAAATTTTATAAAAGTGTATGATTATTTATAATATTAAAGGAATTTTGACTTAATTATTATAAATGTAATTTTATTTTATTTAAAGACAAAAATATCATAAATAATATATAACTCTAATTAATAAGTATTTGATGCACACATTTATTAAAAATTAAAAAATAATTAAATAATTAAATAACTATATTTTAATATTGTTAAAAATTAAAATATAATCAAATGTAAAAGAATTAATTTGAAAGAATGACAAAATATATTATTGAAAAAGGGAAAAAATTTTCACATAGGCGATATTTTCATGTTGAAATAATTTGAAAAAAGACTATAAATTTCATTTCTTTTTTCAAGAATGAAATACTTTCAAATGTTTCAAGCTTCCACTAAAAAATGACTCTTTAAGTGTCATGGAGAGATTTTTTGCTTGCATTCTGGTAGAGATCATAGAAATTCTAAAATGTTTAATTTAAGTAAGATATATTGTTTAGAAATTTTAAATGACATTTTTTTCTTTATAAAATTTGTTATAAAATTTGTTATTATTTAAAATAATAAAATTAATTATTTTAGTTTTTAATGTAAAAATATAACATCAAATATCATTAAATATATCGGTGTTTCTGAGGATACCGCGGTGAGCATTTTCTTTTAATTGATTATGTAGTTCATTTTCAAATAATAATAAAAATAAATAATAATAAAAATAATATTATCAATATAAATAAAAATATATTAGTAATCATAAAATTTTAAAATTAAATAATCTCGATAAAATATTTTTATTTTTAGTTTTTACTTCTATTAAATTAAATAAATCTCTAAATTTATTCTATTTCATATATGTTTCTTCTCAGTCTAATTATCTCTATTCTGACTTTTTTTTTCTATTTCAATTATCTTCATTCCCTTTACTTCTTTTCTACTACATAAATCATTAAAAAAATATTTTTTTTCCTCAAAGAATGTTACTGTGTTAATATTTACAATGGTAACTTAAATACTTATTGTTATATTCTTAAAAGACATATTATTTATTAACTATGTTTCTCTAAGTTAATATTTTCTATACATATGTATATCTTCAGTTAAGTAAATAAACAGAATATACTATTATCAATATGTAGAGAGGAATAGTGTACATCCGTGTGTAGAGTATAATTGCTCTCAAAGTTATTACTGAGAACTATGATGAAGCAGAAAAAGTCTAAAAGTATGAAAAAAAAAATGATGAGAAATTTCTTGAGATTCTCTAACATGACAATGACACACCCGCACGAGAGTCTTTCATTGGATTCTCTTCTAAATGCTGGCATATCCACAGACACACAAAACCACACATCTTAATAAAAATCATTTCATTTCCACCTTCTCAGTCACCATTTAGCCACTCCTCTGTAAGAAAACCACATCATTTGTTAATACAAAACCTGCATTATTAACTATTATTAACTATCATAATACATATTAAGACAAGTATTTGTCAAGTATAATCCTGATTAAAATATCTGCGTATATTACTGTGTCACGTGAGATGTTGATTTTTTCATGAATAAACAATGAAACTGTACACCAAATACGTCCACCTCGAGCCTTCATGAACTTCCAACTTGGACAGAAAGGGCTAAAACTGTCATGACAGAACCTATGCAGCCTATGTCTTCACTGCTTCCACTTAAAAATTGTCTCGAGGCAAAATTGCAAAATGATTTTAAAAGATTTGTGTTTTGTAGTCATGTAGAATCCCTATGACTTCATGTGATCCAAATAAGGAGTAACAATGTAACATAGTTATTTTTTAAGAAAACAAAACAACATAGTTAGAAAAGGGTCGTCTGTGAAAAATGAGTTTTGTTTGTGAGGAAGAGATGGTGACACAGACAGTATCATTAATTTCATGTATCATGTGGTGGACCCTTGGTTTGACTATGGTATACACTATTTTAGCCTAATTTAATCAAATGTTGAAGACAAACTATAGTGCTACTGTATAATGATTAGTGGGGTTTAGTCTTACCAACTACAGATTAAAAATCAAACACTTAATTACAAAGAGTGGCTAATCATGATATCAGGTATTGAAGATGATGTTTGATTTGATTTGAATTTGTTATTATACCAATTTGCGTGTATTCATCTGCAGAGTACAGAGTAGTACTACTACTTCTGAAATTATTTATTTCTGTAATGCAGAAAATGGATTGGTAACAATTTACCTACCTTATTGTCGCCATGAATGTATCATAGAAAACAAAAGGGTACCAAAATTAACTGTGAAAGTAGAAGTATCATTGCCAACAAGTGATGCAGTATGAGAAGCAGAGGGAGAAGAAAACAGAGGGATTTTTCATACAAAAGGAAAGTGTATGACTTTACTTTCTCTAATCGACAGCTGAAGCTTTGTTGAGTTGCAAGCTTGAACACTCACACACCTTAAACCAAACCCATTACATTTGCACTCAGCACACACTTGAAGGTCAGAACATGTCTTCTATAAGAGGGAAAAGAAAAAAAAAATGAAAGTAAGCTAAAAATCTAAATTTAGTTGGGGAACCACCCAAGCTAAATTTAGTGACTGCAAACCCTACAAATTGTTAAAATTAGCAGAAATTGAAGAAAGGGGGAAGTGGTAACTATTTCTAAGATGAACACACGAAAATCTAAAGTTCTCAAAAGCATACCTCTGTCATTTGCTAGAGGTACACACAGGAAGAGAAAATATACTAAAACCACTTCAAAAGTCCATCTTCTAAAGTGTGATGATCTTATTACTATAACACATGTATCTTTCTCAATCATCTATTAACACACAAAATCAAACTGAGACATCTCGAAGTGCCACTAAGAAAAAGTGCTCCAAGTCAGGTGGTACAAAGAATGAAAGTGGAGACCTTCGCAAAGAGCAATTGGAAAGAACCCTTGGCTTCTTTGGTGCTGGAGGGCATGTTGAAATCTCAGGAATCCTAAACTTCTGACCCTTTGGTGTGGAGCATGGACTTAAGGACACATCAATGACCTCAGAAGAACCTTGCATGTCCACTTCCTTTGAGGAGTCTTGTGAGCTTATGGAGGAGCAGCTGGAGGGTAAAACAGTGGGAACAAGTTCAGTCTCTTGCTTTTTGTTGCTCTTTGTGTGCTGCTGCTTCTTCTTCTTTAACTGTACTGTTCTTCTTTGCTGTCTTGTTCTCCTTGTTGTTGTTGTGGTGGTGGTGTTTGTCTTTGAGGCTGTCCTTGTTGATGTTGCTGCAGTTGTTGTCCTTCCAGAAGGTGCCATTTTCTTGAGACAAAGGAGGGAAAAGCTTATTCTGGAGGGGTTTGGTTTAAAAGAAGTGGTAAAGTCTGGTATAAACTGGCATGTACAAAAGCTGGCAACTACAAGATATTGAACCTTTACCAGGGCAGGCACCAGAGCAGGGTCACAAAAACAAACACTTGGAAGGCACAAACTTATCCTACAGGAGAAGAGAAGTTTGAAATGATAATTTTTGACTCAAAAGTTGGGAGGGAGAGTGAGAGAGGATTTGGTTTTGTGGAGAAGTTTGGTAATGATGATTCAAGTGGGAACTATCTCTCCTTCACCCCTTCTGTATATATATAACTGACACCACTATCACACTGAAATAGCCAAACTCAAGAGAGTGGAGCAAGGAATCTTCAAGACAAGGTTTCTTAAAAGGGACATCAAGCACTTTTTAAACACCCATTTTGGCATTCTGAAGAGGTATGCTACAGTTTTTACACAAACCTAAGTTTCCAACCAAATCATAATTACACTCTTGCAGTAATTAATGACATAACTCAAGAAACCCCAAATTACATTAACATAAGAAGACAAAACCTATGAGAATAGAAAAGAAAAGACCTAGCAGCACTTCAGAGGAGATTACAGGCTCAAATTTTAACTCTTTTTGGAGAAGAAAAAAGTGAGGATTTTGATTTTTGATTTTTACATTTGTGACAACCTTATTTGGGTTTGTTTATCTTAAATGTTGGAATTATGACGGGCAGCGGGCAGGGCTGCCCGTAGCAGTCAAAGAGAGTTAGAGAGGGAGAGAGGCACATTCAAATTTTGGGGACCCTATTGAAACTTTATTGATGGACATGTCTTCACTTGAATTTCTGGGATTTCATCAATTACCAAAAGTGTTAAAGGCTTAGTAATTAAACCAAAGAATCTTCTTTTCTTTTCAGTTTTTTGTTTTTGTTTAATCACATAGGATTTTTTAGAACTTAGCTACCATTCAAATGCACTGTGCATGGCTACCTTACATTCAAATTCGGGTACTAGGTAAGTAGGATCTACCCAAATTCATCATCCATCAAATCTTTACCACTTTATTTGTTTATTTAATAATAATAATAATGTCGCCAAAAAAGGAAACCTTTTAACAATAATGTCACTATAGTAGCCACAACTTGAGGCTATTTCATGTGTAACTCTCTGCATTTTTTCTTGGTATATTCCCTCCATTCAAAGCACGAAAAATTCCTCTTTAATTGCGTAAATTGTAATAATATTTTTTACATATTTGAACTAATGGGTTTGATGATGATCATTAATTAGTAAGCATAGCTTCTAATTTCTTGAAGTTGTAGTTTATTGATCTTAGTACATTGTGGTTCGTAGATGGAGGAGAAGGTGCCCGTTGCCCGAGGAACAACAGTTAATAGTTAAGATTCTCATATGGTGTGATTCAGACATTAAAATATTTATGTTATTATTTCTAAGCATGCACCCACTAATTGATGTGTTTGTTTGGTAACATTAATTTAATTTAGGGGTTGAAATATAGGAGGGGCACAGAGGGTTGTCTTCTAGTCCTATTGTTTTGTCTTTTAGCCCTAAATTATAGGTTCACCTTATCAGAATCAGACTCCTAAATTGTTTTTCTATTGTTCTTCGTCATAGGATCCTAGGAGGGGTGTGCTAATTGCTAAAACTCTATTATTATTATTCCATTCATTTTTTTTTCTATTTTTTTTTTCACCCATGTATTGCAATGAACATATTCCATTACACGTTTTACCACCAGAGAACTTTTCGATGTTGGAATTGATTGCATTAGTATTTGGATAAACACAGGTGAAAAGAAGAGATTATTAGGAACACAAGAATTTTTGAGGTTGCTAGAATTTTTTAGGTTTCTAGGTAGGTTAAGGTCACGAGCCACCATGTTTTTGATTCAAAGTGTTTTTGTGTAAAAAAAAAGGGAGTTGAAGAAGATAAGGATGTAATAAAAAAGGTTTATGAGTGAGTATGGAGTTAATAATTGGTAGCATAGTATGCACAGAGTTCTAGAAAATTTTACACGAGTGGGAGGATAATAAATCAGTACAAAACTTATCTACTTCGTACTTTAATTACTTACTTAACTAGAAGCAGTTGTTGTAGATATAGATTAGTTAAAATAGGATTAAATTAGTAAACTCAAAAGATTTCCAGAATGATTAAACAAGAAAAATAAATTGTGGTATAAAAAAAATCATGTATTACATTTGTCGATAAATAATAATTTTTAATGGACAAAATTTCATTAGTAATTATTTGTTTGTAAAATTTATCGACAGATTATGTTTTTTAATGAAAAAATTTTAAAATTAATTTCATTTTACAAATAATATTATAAACTAAGTTTTTTTATCTATTTATATATTACAAAATTGTCTTATCTCTTATTAATATAATGAAAAAATTTAATAAAATTGATAATTTTTTATCTCAAACATTTATGTTTTGTTAGTTTTAACATATTTATAATAAAAAGCTAGATGAATATTATAGATTTATAGTAAGATTTATTTTAATTAATAACAAAAATAAAATTGATTTTTCTTGTGATTGTGAAGACAATTAATGGAATAATTCATGTGAATTAAATTATGAAAAATTTTATTTATTTTCGTTGATCATTTGATAGGAAAGATATAATTTTGAATGTTCATTTTTTAGGTAAGTAAAATGAAAAAATAGTTAGCACAAAATTTCCGCTTTTTTTTTACATTTACTTGAAAAGATCATGTATGTTATACATGTAACAATATTTGATTATACTAATAACATAATTTATGATGTTATATCATATAATATAAAATTATTATATAACAAATATTGAAATTACGATATTAATAATATTAATAATAATAATAATATTTAATATTTAAATAAATTCAAATTTGATATTTAATTAAACTTAATTTATAATTATAAGAACAAATTGATTATTTCTATCACTTTATAGTTTTTTTAATTTACCATGTTAATCGAGTCATTTATAAACTTTTTTTTCACTCTCTTTTTTCTTTAATCCAAACAATACAAATTCTCACTCTATTTTCTTTCTCTCATTTTCTTTTGTATAATGAGTAAATTATTTTTTATAAGAAAGATGATATAATGTTATTAATATATATATATATATATATATATATATCATGGTATATATAGATAATTATTTCTAAAATTAAAAATAATTTTATTAACATCATTCATATTTCAAAATAATATATTTTATTTTTAATTTTATTTAAAAAATATTTATTTACTTATTTCTTAAAACAAGTTAAGATGATTTGTTACCCATCACAATATATTTAAAATTATAAGTTAATTAAAATTGAATAAAATTTATAAATAATATTTAAACCTTTAAACTTTTTTTTAAATAAGTTTGTGGTAGACATTATAAACTTTGACATCTGTTAACATCCAAATTTCATTAATTATTTGTCACATGAAATTCAAACCTTCAATTTTAATATATTATACACTGAATTAATCATTTGGCTAACAAGTGATTGAATATTGGTGATTTTTTTTTCAATAATCTCAATATTTAAAGATTGAAAGGTAAATGACATCATTATCATTATAGGTACATGTTTAATTTTAAAAGTTTCACACATATATCATGAATGTAACAAATGTGTTGATAATCAAACTGATTTAAACAAAAGTTTGTTTGGTGTTATGACTTTTCATCTCATATTATCTATGATTTTTTTAGAAATACATTTGATCTGCTGAGTATCGATTTTCTTAATTATATGAATTTTATTGGTTCGTTAATTGTTTTTATTTTTTATTTTTACTTTTATATCGTTATATTCAGGACATAAATGATTATTAAGAAATGGAGTATCAATCTACTTCGAATGCTATCAGGAGTTGCCATATAAAATAAATATTATTTTACAATAGGATGAAAAATCATATAATTAACAAATATGAGAAAGATTAATATTTCACGGATGAAACAAGAAGAATAATGAAAAAAACAAATAAAAATTTATTGTGAATGATATTATATATATTTAGTAATGTTTTATAGTAATTACCTTGAAAAATTACGATCACATGTAATTAAATGACATATAAAGTTGTTTTTATATCATATATTTAATCGTTAAACTCGATAAATAGTATTTATTTTACCAATATTCGAAAAAAAATCTAAATATATCATTTGTTTTTAGAATAGACAACTTTAATATATATTGTTATTGAAGTTTTTGTAAATCTTTAATTTATGGGTTAATGGTTTTTATGGCTAACGGCTATATTTTTATTACTATTTACTTCTTTGTCTCCCTTTTCTACCTATAAATATCTCCTAGGTGCATGGAGAAAGACACAACAACAACAACAATAAAGACAACAAACACTAGAGTCTTTCTTAAAAGTGTTGTTTTTCTTTTTTTCTCTATATTATTTTTAAGACAGTGGTGTTTATAAGGTTCGGAGATCCTTCACTGCACTCGATCGATCTGACGGGTTGTTGTATCTTGGAAGAGAAACGCATATGATAAGAAACACATATGATTGTGTATTGATATATTTGTTTAGCCCTGTGCAGTAGGAACGTTTTCTCTCTAAGAATAGCGCTATGCATGCCTCAATCCAGTATATTTCTACTCCCCTACCTTTTATCTTATCTTTTATTTAATATTATTATTATAATTGTTGATCTCTCATTAATATTGATTGTTTTATATATTGTCTCAGTATTATTATTGATTTAATAATTATTATTATATCATTTTATATTTTTATTATTATTAATATTATCTGAGTAATTTTTTTCTAACATAAAGCTAGGCAAGTCGTATAAGAAAAGGTAAAAAAACTGTATTTCTTATCCATTTTATTTGAATAATCTTAAAAAAAAATGTGATAAATTATCAAATTACATGTAAACATTTTGTACACATTCACACATAACATAAATATTTAATTTATATTAAAGGTCATAAACATTTTGTACACATCCACACATGTGAATATTTAATTTATTCACACTAGTATAATAAAGGTCATAAATTATATAGTTATTTTATAATTTTAATCTCAGATTATAAGATCATTGTCTATCATACCATAGTTTAAACCATAGTTTAAATCATAATCTATAGACTATCACTCACAATAACTATACTCTATTACCATTTATAGATTACAGTTCAGTCTATTTTATCACTTAAATTATGGTTTTTTCATTAACTATAATCTTTATCACTTACCATCTTATGGTTATTCCAAGAATAATTTATGATTCCTTATAGACTATGACTCTCTCGATAACCATATTCTATTAACCTTTTAAATTTTTATTAATATTTATTTAATTTTAATTATGCTTCTCATTAAGCAACCTATAGAAATAAAACTAAAACTAGTGAGTTTCAAAACTATAAAAAATAAACAGTTACATATGTTAATGACTACAATGATTATTACAATCGTCAATAATATGTATCAAAATAACAAAAATAAATTTACAAAGCAATCATGTCTAATGTGTTGTATAATTCTACAAAATAGGTTCTCTGAGTATTCCTAACGTAATTCATTGATTCAAAATCCAATAATTAAACATAGTTGAAATCTTAAAAATAAATTTCAATCGATATTTAAAATAGACAAAAGTTTCTTTTTAAATGCATTAAAAATAGATGAAAAAAATAATACACATCGGAAAAGAGTGTCGAGAATACGAGTAACACCACTATAAATAGCAACAAAATAACAAGTAACGCTAAAGGGTAACAACAATGTTAATAGTCATTACGTTGCAAATAACTAAAGATAGACAAAAGTTAGTTTAAGGTCAGATTTTTTTTTCATGTATTTTTTTTTCTTTTCTTAACATAAATTTGGTTTGGTCTTCATGTTTTGTATTCTTTATATTTTTAATAAATTTTTATATAATAACAGATAATAAATATGTTTTGAGATATCAATATAATTGAAATTTTAGAGTATATAATAATATTTTAATTGAACTTTATTTAAAAATGAATATTATTAGTGATAAAACCAATAAAAACTTTATACTAATATATGTAATCCTATTTTTCTATTAGTATTTAATAATTGCATATCTAGAACTTGAAGTCCAAATTACTTATTAAATTGAAATAAAGTATTTGAATTTAAACTTTTAATAGCATATGTAAATTGGTAATGTTGATTGAAGAACTAATTTGCACAAAAGCTGACAAGTTATTATGTTTATTTTCATTTCATATAAGTGTGAAATGATATAAAAGAAAAATTTTGAAACAAAATCAACAAAGTTATAAAAAAAAAACAGAAGTTTACTTTTAATATAATAATTTAAAAAATTTAAAGATTAATTTACCGTAAGACAAAAGAAATTACATAAACAAATTAAAGTCATAAAATAAAATTAAAGTTCCTACTACTTATATATTAATATATATATATATATATATATATATA
>Ga0099823_1008880_pt1 | contig 10209 bp, 2 predicted proteins | sample CowpearedBW_FD_76831 | JGI IMG/M metagenome (GOLD analysis project Ga0099823, IMG submission 76831) | Root nodule microbial communities of legume samples collected from California, USA - Cow pea red BW | ecosystem: Host-associated > Plants > Roots > Nodule | place: USA: California | collected...
AGTATCAGGAAAGATTCATCACACCACAATTTCTAACTACGAGCCAAAATCTTTTGATTTATATGTATTATAATATAATGATACTAATCCAAAATTATATTTAAATTGATAAACTTGGTAAGGATTCTCCAACCGTCCAAAATCACACTAAAATACTCACGTTTCTAAATTATGCTAATAAAATAAGAATTTCCAGTATAATGATGCATCCGTACACACAATTTTCCAAAACAATACCTATAAAAATCCAGAATGTTTCTAAAATCTCAGACAAAAGTATTTCTATTATCTTTAGTCAACCACAACAACAAATTAACGTTAGTAGATAAAACACCAAGCCCCAAATCACGATAATGGTATTTTATATAACTTGGAACTAATCCACACCGAAACATTAAATTAAAACTGCACTCAGGAGAGAAAAGAAAATTGATTTGGAATCTCTGCATGTAAAACAATTATAAAGGGTCTACTTACTGTAACCAAGATTCAAACCCACATTCTTCCAATCCATCAAACACATGCAGACCAACAAACCATCACATTATTCATGTCAATTCACACATTCATATAAACTTAAACCATGCTTCCGCATTCACAAAATATTTGCAAAATAAAATAGAATTAAATAAACATACAAATGGCATACATAGAACTCAAACCCAAGTCCTCTTAACATAATCAAGTGCTCTCAACCACTTAAGCTAACACTATTCCTTGTCTAGGGTTTATCAAGAAATTCTCTTAGGATATTCTCAACCCACCATTATTTATACTTTATTAATTATTATTTGTATGAATTTTCTGGGTCTTACATGCTTGATCCACTCTCATTCATACATGAAAGTTATAAACATTTAATATATTTGGTTCATCATCAAAATAATCTCCTTAACACTCTTAATTATCTTGATTAACATAATTTAGTTCCAAGTTTCCCTTCAAGCCCTTTTAAAAGTGTCTCAAGAAGATTGTGTCCTTATCCAAAACAATACTTCTACAAACTCCATGGAATATCACTAACTCTTTTAAAAATACGTTAGCCATAACACAAGCATCACATGCTATGTGGCACAGTTTGAAAATTTTCATTTTAGAAAAACTATCCACCACTATTAAGATTGAATCATGATCATTCTTTGTGATGTGATCTTAATAATGGAGTCTTTTCTTCTCAATGAAATCTTAGAAGAGATGTGACTAAAACACAAGATGAAACAAGTGTTGTAAAAATAAGCCATGAAATAAATATTTCGTGAATATTGACATATAAAACTTCTTTGGAAAGAATAACTCAACCTAGGTAAGGATAGGAATAAGGGTTTGCATATGCAACCCTAGGCTAGTTTGAAGTCCCATTCATCAATCAAGGGGAAGGTAGCACATGACCAAACCCCTACATAAACACGCCAACTTGAACTTGTAAATCACATCTTGGAAGTAAGAAATCATGTGTGAGTTACCTTGTTCTTTAAGAATTTTCTCCATTGGTTTAGAGAAATCAAGTGGTGCCTCTCTCCTTCTTAATTATCATTAGTAGTGCTCATTAGCTTATCTTAGGTGGTGCTTGTTCTATACCTGGTCATGCACTAACATTTTGCACACAAAAATTGCTAACGCATAAACAATATCTGGAACCAAGTGTTCAACAATTTAAAGAAAAATTTTCTACATTGACTACTTTAGCAATTATTTACAAACAAGTATGTACAAGGAAAAAAAAAAGTAATGAGGTAAAATGATTTCATAAATTCTCCAGCAACAACTCCAATTTGATGAACATGTTCAACTACATTCATGTTTGTCAAAATATTATGTTTTGTCCTAATGCAGTATAGGGTCCAATATCAGTGTTAATCTAAGGAATTATGAAGTCAATTACAACATTGAGTCATTTTGTCCATGATAAAAAAATTTTGTCCATGATAAAAAAAAAAGATAAGGGAATTAATTTAGAAATCTAAAATAAGACAAGAAAAGAAAACAAATTGTTTTGGTGTGTGTAAATGGAAAACTATGGAAAACTGAAACAGAATGAAAATTCTACTAAAATTGAACATGTCAAAAGTAGAGAATATATGCAAGGATTGAAACTAAACAACATATTAGAATAAGACAATAATTGTGTAATTAAAAATTGTAAAGGTAAACTTATGTGAATAGAAATGAAAAAGACAGTGCCTAATTTAGAAACTAATTCAAAACAACAGTAAGTACAAACAACTGTAAACTAAAACACTGGAATCAAAATCATGACTAATCATTATGAATTGTAATTGACTAAAATGAAAATATATAGAATGGAAATTGATATAGAACTATACTAACTATACTAACTGAAATCGGATCTAATGAAAGCAAAATGAAAGTGAGTGCCAAATTGAAATTCTAATTTGGAAATAATTAAAAATACTAAAAACCTAAATTCTAAATTGGGAAAAAAGTTGTAAGACATGTATAGAATGTCAATTATAACTAGAGGTTGGATTCGATATTGAAACTAATGTAAATCAACATACAAAAATTTACAAGTAGAGAATTAGTGCTAAAATGAAAAATCAGTGTCAATTGGAATTTGTGTTGAAACTAATTTAACTACCAAATTGAAATTGTAAAAAATTGGAATGTAAATTGTAATATGGAATAAAAAGTTTGTTCACAAGTGAAAAGAAGTAAAAGAAAAATGAATTGAATTGAAAACATTATCAAAATTTTAGAAACATTATTGAAATTAAAAAATGACAACAAAATAAAGCGTAAACTTAAAATGAGAGAAATTAAACACAAAACCATGGTCAATCTTGCTCATTATTTATTGCAAAGGATTCAAATTAGAACTCTTAAAACTTGAAGAACTTAAAGACCAATTGGTGCACATATTTCAATCATAGCCTGAGACTGAAAAAAAAATGCAAGAACGAAAACCATATCGTACATGATTATTGTCATATTCTTTCATTTCATAATTCGATAGAAATTGAATGTAGACAAATGAAATTGCAAATGAAAAAAATAATTAAATGACATTGGAATGAGTAAAAGAAAAAAATAAAATGCGCAAGAGAAAATAGAAAATGATAGAAGATGGAAAACTAATCTGATTACACTAAAAGTATTGAGGAAAAACAACTAAGAATCATTATAGCAATACACTTGAATGAATTGTCAAAACTAAGAAGCTATTAAACTCTAATTGTCTCCTTTCTTTAGACTATCTACTCTACTCCTTATATAGACTAAATGATTAATGTGGAACTTATAAATTGGTTCAAAATAGGTTACATCCTGTCATTATTACAATAACTATGATGAACTAATGTCTTACCATTTTACAGGTTACAACAATTCCAAGTTTTCTAGGTTAGTGCCTCTTCATACAACAATAGTTATAACCTTTTTTTAATAGGTATTAACAGGTTGATTTACTTGGCTTAACTTGATTTGTGGCCTAAAAAAACAAGGAAGTAAGTCACCAAGACACCTAAAACACCTTCTCATCATCTTTGTTGAGCTAGATTTCAAAATAAAATAAAAAATTTCTTGCCCATTTACCTTGAAACCGAGAACATTCTTGCTTGTTGGTGCCAAAAATTTGAAAAACTGTGGTGTTATGCTTCTAGCTTACATGTTTGAGTGTTGGTGATATTGGCAAAGTAGTTTCATGTTTTGACTTGGTTTTTGTCTTCCTTGGTGTATGCATGATTTAAGACTTGATAATGCATGTTCAAGTATTTTTCCATAGAGTCTTCTTTTGTGTTTTTCTTGTGTTAGTCTTGTTTTCAAGTTTTATCACATTATTTTTCTTTCCTTAGAGTTTTACCCTTCTTGTTTTAGTGCTTTTCTTGCTTGTCTTTAGATAATCTTTGTTTTGTCTTTGAAATTTTTCTTTCCTTGATCTTCTTGAGTGGTTGGCCAAAACATATTTGTCCATTTTGAGCTTGCATCTTGAAAGGTTTTCAAAATCTAGAAGTGTTTTCACTCCTTTTGGTGGATTTGAGTGTTACTCTTGCCTTTTTACCTTGGGAGTGTGATCTAAACACCTGGGATGCATTTTGGAGCATTATTGGTCTCAAGTTTTTGCAGAATTTTAACAACCAACCACCTCTTTTGTCTCGGCCTTCTATGTTTTGATTGTAGGAGTCATGGCAAGTTCATCAAATGCACCTACTCCAAACAAAGGCAATACAATGATGAGTTTGATTTGGGAAATGGAGTTGTCTAGGAAAGAGGCCTTTGAACAATTGAGAAAAGAGAAGGAGTAAAATGACCTAAGAATCCAAAAGCACATCCAAAGGCTTGAAGTTAGAGAGTAAGTAAGAAAGAAAGGTTAGGAAAAAAGGGAAATCTAGGCATAACCCATCACAAAAGAAGCAAACTCCAAAGATTTCTAAGTTATATGGTGGAAGTGATCCCAAAATCTACCTTGATTGGGAAGCTCAAGTTGAACCAATTTTCATTGAAAATCATGTAAAGGATCAAGCACAAGTTGATCTAGTAGTGGTAGAATTTTTAGAGTATGCCAATACTTAATGGCGTAAAGTTTGTAAGAATTATGACTAAGGGCCACTCGCGGATTCTTGGATGGACATTAAAACTTTTATGCGTGCTAGATTTATTCCTCCCTCTTATAGGAAGGAACTTCTTTTGAAGCTCCAAAGGCTTCACCAAGGTCCTATGTGGGTAAGTGAGTACTTTAAAGAATTAGAGTCTTAAATGCTTAGGGTTGGAATAAAAGAAACCAAAAAAGAGAAAATAAAAAGGTTTATAAATGGTCTTAGGATAGACATAAAAGACCAAGTAGAGTTGTATGAGTACTCCACTCTTGAAAATGTTTTTACACTTGCCCTTGGGATTAAAATTCAATTGAAAAGAAAAAGAAGGTAAATGATAAAAAGAAAAATGATAAATCCCTTTTTAAGTCTCCCAAGAACTACCAAGTAAAAGTAAGTCACCAAGTGGTCACACTCACCATTCCACTTTTCAAAGATCAAGTTCCATTAAATGTTTTAAATGTTTAGGGTATAAGCACATTGCTTTGAATTTCCTAACCAAGAAGACCATGACCTTAAAGAAGAGTAATGATGTTGAGAGTGAACACTCATCTCCCCCTTCTCCTTCAAAGATAGTGTCTTCTTCCTCTAGTGAAACTAAAACTTATGAGGTAAACCATATGTTAGTGAGGTGCATCATTGACCAAGTTCAAAATGAGCTTGAGCCAACTCAAAGAGAATTGTTTTTTTCAAACAAGATGCATAATTAGCAAGTGGGTTTGCTTTTTAATCATTGATGGAGGAAGTAGTACCAATGTGGTTAGCACAAGGTTGGTGGAAAAACTTAGCTTAGAAACCATTCCTCATTTTAAGCCTATAAGCTTACTTAGATAAGTAAGGAAGGAGAAATATATGTCAATAAACAAGTCCTAATTAACTTCTCAATAGGAAGCTACAAAAATGAGGTCCTATGTGATGTTGTTCCCATGGAAGTAACACATATCTTACTAGGTAGGCCATGGCAATTTGATAAACAAACTTGACATGGTAGTCATACCAATAAATACATTTTTTAACACATGGGAAAAATACCACTTTACTACCTCTATCACCTTAAGAAGTTAATAAGAATATAAATATAATAAAAAAAGAAAACTAAGAAAAAGAAAAGAGGCAAACTTTTACCAATGTGCTACTTACCTACAAAAAGAGTTTTCCAAAGCAAGTTGTTCACCACCATTCTTCTTTCTCTTACCAAACCAAAAGAGAAGAACTAAAGTTCAAGCAAGAGAGGAAGAGTGGTCTAGAAAAGAAGGATGGCCTATCCAAAGCTAGGGTACAAAAGAAACAAAAATAATTTTTTGGTTTTTTTGGACCCGACAAGGAGAAACTTTTTTGTGTTCTTTTGGTATTTTTACTTATTTGGAAATAGACGTCATGCGACGCTAGCGGCCGAACAAAAAATACGAAAAAATAATTTTTTATATGATTTTTAGAGTAAAATATTTGTAAATAGTATCCCAACAGAAAATGTCAAAATTGTGTAAAAAAACATTTATAATATTAAAACAAAATATAATAAAAAATGAGAATTAACAAATCAAAAGAAGACAAATAGGAGTGGCATACCTTCTAAACTTTTCAATTCCTTTCCCCCTCTATCAATCTGACTCTCTTTTTCTGTATATTACAACTACCTTTTCTTTTCTTTTTTTCTACCTTTTTCAATATGTTTTTTTTTTTCAAAAGAGAGATGAAAAGAAGGTGTGTATGTGTGAGTGATAATGGGAAATAATGAGAGAAGTGTAGAGAATAATTTTTTATTCCGATCCATATGACATACTGTGTATTTATATTCACACATTGCAATACCAATGTAACCATAGCCTTAATTGTATTAACAATATAAGGAAGGAATTGGTCATGATAACATTACATTATAGAATCAAATCATAGCAAATTAGAGCATCATATCAATCACCATCAATAATATTGATTCTAATCCTTAAAAGAGATATTATATCTAATTATTATAATCATATCACTATTTTCTCTATAAAAAACAAAGGGTAGAAATGCAAGTTGTTAGGCTAATGAAAAGGAGTGTCATAATTAAAAACAAATTGGGTTCTTCCTTCTTCTCTTTTGTTTTTCTTTTTTTCATCTTTCTTTTTTTTCCTTTCTAAACTTAAAGTTTGAAAATCTTTGAAGAAAATTTTATTTTACCTTTTTTATTTACCATTAACTAAAAAACATTTTTTTTATTTTTTATTTTTTAAAACAAATGTATTCATCCGGACGAAATTGGGTGTTGACAATACCCTTAGAAAAGATGGAGCAAAAGCTCATAGGAGGGAGGCGCAAATTCTTCCTCAAATCAAGTCAAACTCCATTTACAAATGCTTCAAGAATTTGTGGTCAAACTCCCTCGAATAAGGGGAGGATGATGAAGTCTTGACCCCAACAAAGGATGGAGGCACATGCTTAAGAATACTAAGTATGTTCAGAAAGGAAGTTCCCTAATCCTTCATCCCTTTCATTGTTTTTCATTATGTTTGAATTTCCCTAATTGGATTGGTTGAGTTAACCTTAGTTGACTTGCCTTTGACTATGTTTGACTATATGACTAGAGTTGACTTAACTTAAGCCAACATGCTAATCTATGTTTATTTTTTTGTAGGTTTGCTTATGGTAATTAGGAGAGGATGAACACTAATTGGAGCGTATCATGGCATGTCTACATGGAAAGCATAAAGCATAAAGCAAGCATGATATGGAGGAGAGAGGAAATCATAAAGCATAAAGCATAAAGCACATGTACTATATGGTCCTCCATGGGCCTGGACGAAATTCATGAAAGGATGATACCTTGTCTACTCTATTTTTGTCATCTTATGCATTAGGTTTAACCTAGTTTCTAGAAGCTTGGGTATATTGATTGCTTAGGTACCCTTTTGAACTTTTGTTTATTTCCTAGAGGCCCCTAGAATTCTATATATAAGGGGTGCCCATAAACTTGTAAAAGGGTTGAACATTTTGAAGTAAAGTACTTATATTGTATCAACCAAAATCGTGAGCTCTCCTCTAAGGAGTGAAGTCTTCACCTTTGCCTTGTCTTGCATAGCAAGTGTCGTCCTTCATCACTCATTTTTAGGGTTGGTTAGCCATATGCCTCCTTATGAGTGGCATGCTCCATCTCTTCTTCCATAATCATCTTCTAAGCTTCCATTTTTAACTTATTTGCTCACTTCAATTCGACATTATAGTTCCATTTGATATCTTACTTTGTTTTCTTGTTTAATTGGTTTCATCCCTTCTCTTTGAGCCTTTTGAAGTGCATTTTCACATTTAGATAACTTGTTATCTTAATGTGCAATGGGAATCTTCACTTGGATTTCTTAAATAACTCAACACCATATTTAGAAAAATATAAAATGAACCAACTCAATCCTTCATCATACTGTTAATGTACCGTGACCATAGTGAAGGTCCTAAAAAATAGGACTTCATAATGAAATGATTAGAAAAGTACCATTATAAAGGTAGAGTGGGAAAGTACTTAGAGTGTGCGAGTTGCTCAAATATGGAAATAAATAATGATAAACATACATTATAAGTTAAACCTTAAACATAAAGCTATTAACCTTTCAAGAATGCATTATGAACTAGTTTCCAAAAGACATTTCCAACCACATCCCAAAGATACTTGAAAAGGAATGGTACACTCCTTTATGGTGTGTTTGTATGAGGCAATTTAAGAAAGTAATTCATTTATTTAGAGAATATGAAATTCTTTTAAGGAAAATGATATGTTTAGATGAGGAAAATTGCTCATTGGTTAGGACAACAAAAGTCTACAAGTCCAAAAAGTCGAGTCAGGTCAGGCAGAAGGTTGAGCCAAGCCAGTATGGGTCGAAGGTTGAGCAGAGTTGGGCAGAGTTGAAGGTCGAGTCAAGCTGAAGGTCGAGCTGGGTTGACGGTCAACTTGAACCAAAAGTCAACACGAGTCATATTGATTTGAAGGTAGAGCTAAGTTAAGTTAGACTCAAAGGTAGAGTTGAGTTCGTCATAAAATAGAAATTAAATTGTTTTATCCAAACAAATTTAAAATATTTCAATTACTCAATCAAAACTAATTATTTATGAAATGAAGAGAATTTAATTGCATTTAATTCAATTTAATTGCAACTAAACACAAGGTTAAGGTACAACAACATATAAAACATCTAACCATAGTTACAAAGTTCAAGCAAAAATGAATATTCATATATCTTCACCCTCATGTAGAATCCTAATCATAATATATAAAGGTGGACATAGATTAAAATTTTCAAAATCCAATCTAGATCTAATCTAGATTTAATAAAATAAATAAGATCTTTAATCCATATCTATATTAACTAGGTCAACTAACTCTAGATTTTTTTTTCCAATCTAACTTACAGTGGATTAAATCTAGATTCAATGTACTTTATCAATTAGATTAATAGATACGTATCGAGCCAAGTTAGCTCGAGCTAGACCTAGGATGACTTATGTAGATTTGGGTCTAGTTCACTTTGTTCAACCTTCAACCGAGGACAACTCAACTTAACCTTCGATTAGGACTGACTTGACACGACCTTTGATCAGAGCGACTCAGCACGACCTTTAATCAGGGTCAACTCAGCACGACGATCGAATGGGCTTGAACTTCGGCCTTGGCCAAATCGACACTGTAAGGCTCGCATATTTCAGCCCCAAATGTTTAAGGGCCTGCCCTAATCAGTTGGGCCTAAGGTTGGCCCATAGGATGTGCAAAACTCCTAAACTAGCCCTAACCCCCCTCATTATGCACCTTTCAGAAAAAATAGATTCCCATTCCCTCTCCCTTGGTTGCTACGTGAGCTCTGCTAGGGTTTGAGTGAGCTCCCATATTTTCCCTTCGTTGAACGATTCCCGCAAAGTAAGTTGAGCTCTCTTGTGTTCCCTTCTATCTTTCAAGTTTTGGTTCCCCGCTAGTCTCTATCATAGCTCATTTTCGTTCACTCTTTCATTGTTTTCAGTTCTGTTAGCTGCTCCCGCTTTAGGTGCTATTCCGCTAAGGATCTCATTCTCTTGAGTTAGCATTTTCCAGGTAAGGGAAGTTAGAGTTTCCAAGTTTTGTGGTTCGTTGCTTGTTTTTATAAGTGATTCGTGTTTCAAATTTCAGGTTGAAGTCGTGTTGCATGAACTGAGCTGATTGTGGTCTTGAAATGTATTTTCTGGTGTTGCTCGTGTGAAAAACAGGAGAGACCTTCTAAACTCGCCTAGGCGAGTGTGTCTTTCGCCCAAATAAGAAGCTCTCGCCTAAGCGAGAATAACAGTGGCTTGCCCCCTCCTCTATTTCAAGTTGTCGCATGAGCAAAGGTCTCTCGCTTGAGCGAGAGCAATCTTGCCTGAGCGAGATGGACTAGCTTGAGCGAGAACTCGAAGTGCCCCCTGCTCAAAATCTCGCCCAAGAGAGCTGTTAGCTTGAGCGAGGGATCCCTCGAGAGCTGCTAGCTTGAGCGAGGTTGACAACAGTGTGCTTGGAGGGTTGTATGTTTCCATGTTTATAGTTGTTGGTTATGTGATTTGTTTGACTTGACCTATCTAAATCATGAAGGGTGTGAATATGCGTGTATTATGTAAGTTATGGGCTGGAATTGATGAGTTTGGTATGATCTTTCGTATGGAACATGATTGGATGGTTGGTTAT
>Ga0099823_1008883_pt1 | contig 10206 bp, 9 predicted proteins | sample CowpearedBW_FD_76831 | JGI IMG/M metagenome (GOLD analysis project Ga0099823, IMG submission 76831) | Root nodule microbial communities of legume samples collected from California, USA - Cow pea red BW | ecosystem: Host-associated > Plants > Roots > Nodule | place: USA: California | collected...
GATTGTTGGAAATATTTTAATATAATTTAAAAAATAAATAATTAAAATAAAAATTCTACTGTTACTCATGATTTTATATACCTTTAATTTATGGGTTAATGTGTTTTATAGCTAACGGCTATATTCTTATTACTATTTACTCCTTTGTCTCCTTTTGCTACCTATAAATACCACCTAGGTGCACGGGGAAAGAGACAACACAACAACAACAGAAACAATAAACACTAGAGTTCTCTAAAAAGTGTTCTTCTTTTATTTTCTATATTATCTTTAAGACAATGGTGTTAAGGTTCAGAGATCCTTCGTTGCACTCGATCGATCTGACGGGTTATTGTATCTTGGGAGAGAAACACATATTATAAGAAACACATATGATTGTGTATTGGTATATTTGTTTAGCCCTGTGCAGTAGGGGCATTTTCTCTCTAAGGATAGCGCTATGCGTGCCTCAACCCAGGATATTTCTACTCCTTTCCTTGTTTACTTTTTATTTATTATTGTTATTATAATTGTTGATCTCTGATTAATATTCATTGTTATATATATATATATATATCATTATTATTATTATTGCTCTAATAATTATTATGTTATCTCATATTTTTATTATTATTAGTATTATTTGAGTAATCATTTTCTAATAGTGATGAGGCATTCAAATCATAACATTACTTTTTCTTTATGTGACAAGCGATGTTGCCATATCTTGACAAGTGGTGTTGTCCCCTACCCCCACTGTCCTCACCACTCCTTTCGTCCCTCCACCCTTCCTGTAGCTGTCACTACGACGGATTTGGTGAGGGAGCAAGGCTATTCGGAGTCGCGGAGGTTAGCAATACGATTGTATTTTTCTTACTCAAAACATTCTATAGATAACTTTTTATTCCTTTTGTTTTAAAGACATTGTTTGATATCGATGATTTGTTGATGCTCTTTTGTTCATCTCTCTTGGATGTAAATTTAATAACTATTGTAGATCGTTTTAATACCATGTTAGCAAAGCCTCATATATTCCCCTAAGACTACCTTTGTTTTTATTTTTGTGGGTTATGCATATGCTAATACATTGATGATGTTAGCGTTTGGTTTCACAAAACCTGAAACCTTGTTAGTTTTGAGTTCTAAATGAATAAAAAACATATATGCTCTACAATAACTATACAACTACAATTTGGCCAAACAGATCAAAGGGGACCTTATATGGAGGAGGTAGGCTAAATTAAAGAAATGAGGAGAAATTTGAATCCAGAGAGATAAAAAGACTTGGGTGCATAACCAATTCACAAGAAACATTAAGTGTTCTTTGGAGCTAACAAGAATCAAAGGGTCATAGACGAAATGTGCAGCCAAGAAATCCCCATAAGCTTTCTTGTCCCATTGAATCTGGGATTGAAGGGTAGTATCATGAGGAAGAGCAACAATGTGGTAGGTGCGACTAAAAGGTTTTAGTTTTAGACCCATGATGACAACAAGTCGAGTAAGGTGGGAGTAGAGGGCTTGTAAGGTAGCTCGAGAGCATTGAGCTTTTTGTTTCAAAGGTGAACGACAACACTGAACATGTAAAAATTAAGGTAGGAAAGATTGTGTTTGGACAAATGCCAATCGTTTCCAACGAGTCATGTAGGAGGCACCAACCCTTGCTAACCATTTCAAGTAATTAGGTTTAGGGGAAAAAGGACCTAAACAGTAGATCTTACTTGCATTTTGAGATAAATCCATGTGTAAGGGATTAGGGGGATGAGGGGGTAGGTTCTAAAAGCATATGTTACATCGCCTATAATGTAAGGGATTAATACTTGGGTCTCTTGGGCCTTCTTGGATTCTTCCTTCAAGTAGAGAACAAGTGCAAATAGGTGTTCATCAAGCTCTACTATGCTAGTCGAGGAGGGTGGTAAAAGAGAGACATTTTGTGAGGAAAAAGCCATTGGAGCAACATAAAAGGTAAAAGGGAATGATTTGGGTTTAAGGATGAAAACAAGTACAATGAAGGGAAGAGAACAAAAAAAATAAAAGTACAAAGATAGGCGCGTAAAGAGGAACAAAAGAAGAACTCGATAAATTATAAAATAAAGTTTGAAAAAGCGTTACAAAATGAAGTGCAAATGGGTTGGGGCCATTAAGGGGTAATATATTAATACTTTAGTAACGACAGTTGGGCGTGGACATTGCATTAAATGCAAAAGTTGTAAAGAGATAGGTGATGTTTCTTACAATCAATGTGAAAGTGTGCAACGCAAAGAAGATGGAATGTCTTGGAGTTAAAGATTCCAATCAAGTATGAAAAGAATACTTCTTTGAGGGAAGAATAAATCAATATTCTCTTGTGGGGCATTTATTGAGGACGTCGAGAGGCAATTGAAACGAAAGATGTGACAAGCGCATTAACAAACAAAAATGTGGAAAATGGGATGTGTCAGCACAAGTAGAATTGGAAAGGAAAATTGATCAAAGCATAAGACATAAAAAGTTGATGGATCGAAGCATAGAGAGAAGGAAGATCAAAATTGAGACTAAAGCTAGTTAGAAAGGGAGGTTACATGTATTTTTCTTTTACAAATAGTTAGATCAAATGTAAAAAAGATGTGAAAAATTATGGATACAATTTCAACCATACTAAGAACGCCACAAACATGAATACATGGCAAAATCAATGTTGATTGTAGCAATTTGGGTCACTACTCTCATTGATAATTTACTTTTCCGCAATTTACATTCTTGAAAACCCTTCCCCATCATCCTTTTCTTTATCTACCATTCTACACTTTGCTTTTATTTTAACTCTTCCATTAGCCCATCCTTAACAACAAAAAATACCAAAAAGATTATCTATGAAATGAAATGTATGATTTGTTGATAACAATTAATATAAGGCAAGAATCCAATGAATTAAGGATTTTTGTGGCTTTGACCCACAATATAAGTGAATTGATTGTGAAATTTGTCTTGACAATGAATGCATTCATCACTTAAACGCTTTTAAATTCAAAGGTTAAATACTAATTTAGTCCATATTTTCATTCCATTTTGTATATTCAGTCCTAATATATTATTTTTTTAATAAGGTCCCAAATTTCGTTAATTTTGTCAATTTAGTCATTTTTTCTAATATCGTTTAAATAATTAATGAATATTGAACAATGTATGTCATGTGTCAGTTCGTGATTTTTTTAATTATTTTTTTATTTTCTTAATTAAAAAAATGTCCGTGTCTCAAGCTAACATTGTGCCACGTGGTAATAGCAATGTATGTGTCAAGGTTAGTGACATGTATTAGTGTTAGTACTATGTGTCAGTGTATTATATTCAATTTGATCTCTATATTCGTTATTTTTATTTATTTCAGTCCTATTTTTTTAAAATGGAGTAATTTTGTCCTTTTTCAAATTGAGACCAAATTTAATTTTTATATAAATGTTATATTGGTTTTTAGGTTAAATTATTTAATTGATTTTTAACCTCTTAAATTTTTAAACCAATAGTGTTAGTTCTTCCTTCAAAATTTTCATTCTAGTTTTGAATCAACTCTAGCCCTAAATTAGAAATATTTAATAAAAATTGAATTTTAATAAAAATATCATTATAACATTTATAAAAAAATTAAATTTAACTTCAATTTTTGGAAGCAACAAAATTACTTCATTTAAAAAAAATTGGGATTGAATTGCATAAAAATAACGAAGATAGAAAATAAATTGAATATAAAAGTGACATTGAGAGTGACATGTGTCAGTCACCCTGACACATGACATTATTGTCACGTGACAGAATACTAGCTTAACATATTACTTTTTTTTAAATTAAGAAAAATAAAATAAATTAAAAAATTAATAAAACAATGAACTAACACATGATATAAATTATTCGCTTTCTATTAATTGTTTAAACGAGTCCACCACAAGTAGATTTGATTCATCTAAAGATACTATGCAAAAATCGAATCCTAATCCTCCATAAACAAGTATAGAATGACTCTTTCAATGAAGATGTAAGTCACTGCTGCCAAGGCCTTCTCGATACAAATTCTCTCAAATATAGTAATTGCAACGCATTCATCCTATTTATATGGTTTTGTAATTGTAAAAAAATACACAATTAAATATATTTTTTATTTTTAAATTGTTTTAAAATTTGTGTTTTATCTATTAATTAAATTATATATCTACTTTATTCTTACATTCTATGAAAATAATATATTTTATTAACAAATAACATATGGAGTTCATATTATAGATCAATGTATAACTTCCTTTTGAAAAATCATATAATACATTTTTCTCAAAACATATAAAGGTTATATCATAGATTATTCAAAACATATGAATTTATATTAGATTATTGTCAACTTCATTTATAACAAGGAGAAACATTTTTTTACCGAGATGACATATTATATTACTTTTATAAAATTTAAAAATAAATTAATATATAATTTAGTTTAAAAATAAAATAATTTATGATAATAATTTGGAAACTAGAATTATATTTAATTCAATTATAAAATTAGATAAAGCTTGCAACAGATTTTGGTGACATTTTCACATTACGAACACACGTATAGATGATCATGCATGAAGAAACAATATGCTTCTTGATATCAAAGATGAACATGAATATTGAAATACTTTAGGCTGATTCTTCTATATGAAGAGTTAAAAGTGTTGTTTATTAATTTTTTATTGTTGAAACAGTTTTTTTAATCGATTTAACCACCATCGATCTGGTTTCCATGACATATGTAATCATAATATTGCTAAAACTATTTAAGTCTCAAATATATAAAATCTCCTTTTGTATGACCTATTATATGTAATTTAAATCAAACTGAAAAATAACATTGTAGGTATAAAGAGTAAGTTTTCATCCTTGTAGTTATGATCTAAAGATTAGATTCTTCCTATTTTTTCTTTAAAATTTAATTATTACATCTAATTATAAATATTAGTTAAAATAATATTACATGGCCAATTAATCACATCATTAATATAACTATTAAAATATTTCAACAAATTTCCATACAAAATTTAGGTGGTTTATAATGACAATATAAAACTGTTTACAACATCTCTTAATTGCTTTTTTACTTGTTAAAATGGTTCCAAATTTGGAAGCCACATTATAGAACAATATTCTCTTATATAGAATTAAAATAGTATGCATGTAATGTAAAACCTCTACAATTACCAGCACCAACACTTGAGCCTCAAAAATATTGTTTTTGTATCTTAAGAGGTTGAAGATTCACTGTTTAAAATGTAATAATCATGTTGAAATTTTAAAACTGTCTCTAAAATGAAATCATCTCCTTTGGCAAGTAACTGTACATTTTGTAGAGCACATTAAGTATTCATTTATGCTGCCAATAACCAAGAACAGTTTTTGCTTTTGCTTGAGGCAACAAAAGGAGCATGGAACTTGCATACTCAAACTTGTAATGTGAAGTTACCCTGTTACCCTATAGTCACAAAATGAAACTAAAGGATTTGACATTGTAGTGTAACATCAAAAGATTCCTCAAATAGAAGAGAGTTCTCCTATACGTGAATCAAGCTGATTGTGGGTTAAAACTTCCCTGGCACGTGAACTTCTATGTTGAAGTCGTTGGTGCAGTGTCTCAGACATGTGGTTGAAAAATTCAGTGTCCCATCTCTGAATCAATAAGGGATCTTCTGCATAGCATATGTATATGGATGTAACAGCACTTTCCACCACCACCATAGCTATTCCAACCTGAAAATACATGTATTTCATGAAACATGCACGCATCATACTACATACAAACAAATAACTGTAGGTCAAAACTTCAAAATTTTCAATTATATGTCAATTGATGATTTGATAATAGTGCACAGATCCTTCCACCAGTAATATATCTTAATAATCTAAAAATTCTTACAACCATGCCGTTATTATTAACCAATTTTTAATTGGTTCACAAAAAATCAACTTCCACACATGGAATTTTCACCCCAGATTTGAGATTTCAAGTGTAAAAATAGTGCAATTCAACACCTGTACTACTACAATAGACTCAACAAACTTAGTTAAGATAACATGTGATATGCTTATACCTGATACTACAATATACCCAACAAACCAAGCTAAGATAAACTTTGATAAGCTATTATGCCACTTTAGAAAGTGGATTTTAAATGTAACTCAACCTAACGAAATTGAATAGAGGTGATATTTGCACCGTATTTATGTTTGGCTATATCTTTAGTTGATGTGAGATCCTGAACCAAACGTTCCACTCATTCCAATGCAAAAATCAGATTTCACAACAGGTTTTCTCAAAACAAGAAATTTCTGCTGAGCTAATGCAGAGTTTCACAATGAATGCATACAGATACTCACTAGCACAATGTTTTAGCAAATACAAAAATCCACAACGAACAAACAAGCAAACATATAATCATAAATGATGATGAGCAAGGCATGCATTACACTAAGTTTTGTCATTTATATAGATTGCATTGAATTATAGCCCTTAAATAAATCTCTGTAGTTTAATCTTTGCAAAATGCTAGCAAAGATTACAACTTTGTTTACTAAAACAAATATTTGGTGCTTTTGATGACAGAAATTTCTATAACAGCCCAAAACTTTAAACAAACTTACCAATACCATCCCCATGAGCATAGATGTCAACCCAATCATAAAAGCCCTGTCAGTCCATTTCATCCAGGCCCAAACACCAGAGCAAGTTCCAGTTATCAGGCCCCCAAATATGGTCCCCATTAGCAACACAGCACCTGAACAATCATACGCCACAATAGCTTCAACTCCAGTTGACTGGAATAACTCCCATGCATCTCTAGCAGATCGATTAAAGCTTTTACCATAAACTGCAATCTGCACAGTACATAACCATAAACCATAAACCATAAAGATTTCAAGTTTAAGATATTTGGGGTCTCTGCAAAACTAGCTTAGTTAATAAAACTCATATACTTGATAAATATGTTTTAGATAATCTTCTCTATAAGCATTTATAGGAGGAAAATAAGAAAGTAAAATCATTTGAGTTCCTCAGAAAAGTTAAAATCATTTAACTTTAATAAAGCTCTTTTATTTAACTTCACAAGCTGAGATGCACAAGTAGATTTCAACTTATGAAAAACAAAACAAAATATTTATTTGACAATCTTATATTCTTCTCCGTAAGTCTTCATGTAAAAATTTACCCAAAAATAACCCATATCAAAAATATACCCATCAAACTTGTGGAATTAAGCTAGAATGAGTTTATTTTGATAAGTAATATCAAGAAGCTTACCATAATAAGCCAAAACTATAAACTATTTTTATAGGTCTCTTTTGGAAGGTCTTCTAATTCTAATGGCCTTAAGTAAAACTGTCATTGTATTTTCACTTTTAGCCTCAATATAGTAACATGTAGTTAAATTAGTTGAAAATCAGTAATATCTCTCTCTTAGAATTTCAGTTCTCACAGATGACACAAAATACATCATACACAGTGAATGATTGCTGATATAGACACAGAAGTCAACCTGAACATATGCATACTTGTTAAAGAATCGGACAAGAGTCTCCACAAGATGGAAGAGGAAATCAACACAGCAAAGCAAACACTCATTGTTGCCAATCTTTGACCGGATTCCTCTTATCTGGAAGTCATCAAAAATTTTGATGAATTAAAAGTACTAAATAAATAACCTCCTCCATAAACACAAAGGAAATGAATTTAAGATAATTCACAGAAAGTAAATGGTAGCTAATAGCTAATACCTCCCATCGCAGTGTCCTAATAGCTGCTGTGAATAATGATCCATAACAAATGCTGCCAAAAGATGTTGTTAAAGCATACTGTAAAGATTTCATTAAGGAGTTAGCAGGATTAGACTCAGCCTCTCTACCACCATGGATAGTAACACGAACCACAGTCCCAGACACTATGACATGCACAGTATTGCACAACACAGCTCCTGTCCAAAATAAGCTTACAGAGAGGACCTGCATTCATGAATTATCACAGTAATATCAGTTTATCAGATTATACAATCTGCTGCAACAAAATAACCAGTTCTAACAAGTGTGAACAAAACTTGCCACCTCACCACAAGAAGCCACCAGCGTCCACCATCACCTATGCTTGAAGCCACAACACCAGCAGCTCCAAATGACCATAAAGCCATCCATAAAAGTACAACAAGCATAAATGCATATGCCACTCTCATAACTTCAGGAAGATTCCATACCATCTTCACAGCCTTTTGCAGAACCAACATTGTAAATGGTAGTCTGGAGAAGAGAAAAGCATGAAGGTTTTAGAGAAAAGGCAGTAACAAAGATTGAGGAAAAACAGCAACAATTCAAACACAGAATACATTCATCAACACCATACCTGTCTATGACAGAAATCACATACAAGAACTGCAAGGTTGCCCCAATAGCAAAGGCAACACCCCAGAAAAACTGTTCAGCCCAGAAACACAAAACACTGATTACTGCAAGGTAAGTGGTGAGGATGTGCACAGACACCTTCATCATCTGGGTAGCGCGTGAGCCTAACAGCAACAACCAACTCCATCCAAGTGCGGTTCCAATGCCTCCTGCCACCGCATAAAGCGGCCAGTAATCCTCTGTCAAACCAGCTTCATTTTCCATAAACCGGTAGGTGTACTTATCAATGTCAAGCCTGTTCTTTTGCTTGAACCTGTTTAGGCCTAAAACCCCGAGAACCAAACCCAAACCAACCAAATGGATAACAAAGGTTCCTAGCCAGAACACGTCGTGCCACCGCCGCGGTTGCTCCATTTCTTGCCACCAAATCACTATCACTTCTTTGAAGCCCCACAATACATTTTCTCATAACAAAAACTATAATGCTTCATCTCTCACTACTCTTCACACAGAAAAGCAAAAAATAATAAAAATACAAAAAGGAAAGGTTATTATGGTATCTACATACAGATCACAATCAGAGACAGAGAGTAAACAGCTAAAAACTAACGTTTTCATTTTTTTTTTTCATCTGAGGTAAGCAAAATCAATAAAAATTATAAAAAAAAAATGTTTCCCCCCACGATCTCAAAGAGCCAGAAAGAAGATTTTTTTTTTTACCATGATTGAAAAGGAAAACTTTATGCCCTTATGTGATATTTTTTTCTTTAAAGACGGTAATCAGAAAAAGAAAGAAAGAAGTGATTTTGACTTCTGTTTTTTGTTTTCCAGTGAGGAGTAATTGAGGAAGAATAAGACCATGAAAAAAAATAAAAACTGAAAATGGTGATCGAAATCGAACAGATAAAGTGTACAGTGTGACCAAGGTACCTAATTGTTGGTGGTGGAACAATTGGAAGAGAATGAGGGAGAGTCCACCATAGTGAGAGAAGAAGAAACATAGTAACTTGATGTAGAGAGAGAAAGAGATGCATCAATTTGATCAATGGATCGTCATAAGGGACAAAGGCCAAAACTTTAAATGGGGGGCACTGAACAACAAATAGTATTTAAAAACAGTAATGAGAGAACAGAGTTGAACAGAGAATGTTGTGAAAATGGAGGGTAAATCCAAACTGAAACACTCTCAACGGCTAATAGAGGAAGTTGGGTTAGGAAATTTCAGAGAGTAAAATAAGAAGAGAGAGAAAGAAGGAAACTATTGTGGAAGGTGCCACGCGCCATGATTGTAGTATTGCCATGCGAATGAGGCAGAAGGTGTGTGAAGTTAATGGGTTGGCAGTGGCATGGTGAGAGTATGAGTACTCATTATTGCAAAGCAAATCTGAGACCTTTGTCGGTGTAATAATGAATATCAATATAAGAAAATGGAGGAATCTACCTAATTGCATAATGTTGGTCAAGCTGGTTTGAAAAATAAAAATTATTAATTAGGTTGTGTGGCTTTTAAAGCGAAGCAATATTGCACTAGCTTTAAATTTTATACCTTTTAAAAATTAAAAATTTTAATTTTTTTACCTGATGTGATATTTAGAGATGGCAAATAAACCCGTTCCCGTGGGTATTGTCCGAATCCGTCTCCGTTTTGACGGGAATCCCCGCATTGACTGAGTATGGGTATGGGTATGGGGAACCCGATTTTTTCAATTGGGTATGAGTATGGGGATGGAGATGAATATATCCCCGCCATAATACTCGTCCCCGCCATATTTCCATCATCGTTTAAATTATTAAAATATTCATAATTAATTAAGTAACCCTATATATTCTTTTTATTTTTTA
>Ga0099823_1008885_pt1 | contig 10206 bp, 2 predicted proteins | sample CowpearedBW_FD_76831 | JGI IMG/M metagenome (GOLD analysis project Ga0099823, IMG submission 76831) | Root nodule microbial communities of legume samples collected from California, USA - Cow pea red BW | ecosystem: Host-associated > Plants > Roots > Nodule | place: USA: California | collected...
ATATATATATATATATATATATATATATATATATATATATTGAAATTAATTGAACCAGTTCATCATTTCACATTTCAATATTATATATTTTATTCATTGTAATTTATTTTTTATTTTGTAGACATAAATTTCTCACAAGTTTATAAATATATAAATAAAATATATGCATTGGTGAGTAAATAATCAAGTATAAGTTCCATTTATAGCAAAGTTAAATGCAATTATATATTAAAACACTGTATGTCTAAATTCTTATTTAGTTTGGTGAATATTTTTGGTGCTCTTCTGATTTAAGATTATATTCCTTGATAATAGTTCATTATTACTTGGATGTTATATTTGTCTTCTCTGGTTTGATGTATTCCATGCAACAAATACGTCATTTCTTCTACTAAAATACTTCTGTACAAATTATGTTAGATATACTTCTGTCATGTTGCTCTAATTGTAAAATCAAAATGCCAATTTGATGCATTAGATTTTTTTACTATCTTTTATCTAAAATAGAAGTTCCAAGAAACCCTGTGTACTCTTCAATTCATACAGTGTAAATCCCATGCACCATATTATATTCAAGAAAGCTTAAATAGTAAACTTGTAAAATTATTACAGACAGACAAATTGTGTTTGATTTTGTCAACAAAAGTAATTCTATAATAAATATTTGAGGAAGGAACGATTCCCTTCTTAAGAAGTCTTTTTAACTTCTATTATAATGTTTATGGGAGATAGAAATTAGGCAAACAAATAACAGTTTCAAAGCGACATATCTTCAAAAACAAAAAAATTAACAAAATCTACTCAATTCTCACAGAAACACTACGAAATAAGTATCCATAAAGGGAACAATTAAAGTTAAAAGTGCATGAAAAAAAAAGAAATAAAATGCATGCAGTTAAACGAAAGAATTAAGAAATATATGATATACTAATATACAAATACGATATTTATAGAAAAAAAAAAACCTGAACTATTCATAATAACTTTTAGTAACCTTCACCTGGGATAGTTTTAATCTTTAATCTTTAATCTTTAATCATCAACTATGATGATATTCTTATTTTTAATTCTTCAAATCTAAGATTCTGTATTTGAACCCTGAATATGGGAGATAACAATTATATCTATGTTTGTTGCAGGGTCGGATGCGAATGACATGAAAAATAAGAAATCACTGAAAGTCCGTATTAACTTCTCCACAGGCCTAGAAATGCAGATTAACCCCAATTGCAGGGGAATGAAATAGGAGTACATTATTTATTATACATCTACATAGATAAATACAACAATGGTAATAGCAAGTAAGCAATTATCTTCTGAGCAATCCATTTGGTAAGATATTCCTTATCTTTTTCCCAAACACAATATATAGAGCCGAACCAACCAGTGGCCAACTAGTGGTAATAGCAATATAAACTAGCAACCAGATGGACCATTGATTTTGTCGAGATAACTGGCCTAGGTATATTTTGAACGGTCTCATTACATTCGCTGTTGCATCCTGAGCACTACCTATTTGAGCAATGGCTGGCGAACCTACAGTCTTTGCATTAGTCTCAAGCTCATCTCGTTTAACTTCTTCTGGAATCATCTTTAGACCCTCATTATGTGTATCCTGCATTACCTGTATTTCTTCTGTATTGTCATTTTTTAGCTCGTTGTTCAATGCAGCCACCATTCCATCTTCGGTAACATTAACATAAGGGCCCCGATCAATTGATGTGCCCAATGGTGTGTTTGGTTTAGGGATCTGCAACACAAATACAAAAATAGCAGTTTCAGCCACTAGAATTGCTCTGCTTACCACTCCAAGTATAAATTACTTGGTCTTACATTTTCTTATGAGATACCAAAACGTTTAAAACTATTACCCAACCAGAGGATGAATATACATTCAATGGGAAAAACAAGTGACTAAAGTCTGCCGTAAGCACATCTTTACCTTCTTTTGTACATGCATAAAATCGCTGGCGTGTAGTTCACCAATGAATTCATTAACGGCTCTTACCCACCTGCGAGAGGGAAGCAAATTGCTCTTCATTTTCTTTATAACAAGAATTCAATCGATGTCGTGAATATTCTAGTGCAACTTGAATCAAGGAATGATATAGATCATATTAGAATGTTGCAGACAAAAAAAGTGTTGCAATAATTGAGCGACAGAAAACAGCAAAAGTTGGCAAGATCATGTAAGAGAATGCTGAAGAATCAGATGAATAAAATTATCAAGTACCACAGGCCAGATGCAGTTATCCCTTCGAAGAATGCCAGATGTCCTCCGTGCTTCACAGTAGCCAAGACAACATTTTTATTTGCCCTATCAAAATAGTAGAAACATTAAATTGATATTGAGGTAATGCAAGAAAAATCACATTAATCAGAACCTAGGAAAACATTAAAGCAGTGTACCTGCATTCATCCCAGGGAATGGCTTCCCTGGTACAGACTGGATCATCCAGAGCACTAATACAGAGAAGCGGAATCGAAACAAATTGGACATAATTAGAACTGCTGCAGCGTCTGTAGTACGTATCCACAGTCTAAGGAAACAAAATGAGTTTAGTTAACCGATGTGAATAAAAACGAAAGATAAGGCAAAATAATAGAGTACTACATACCTCATACTTCCCAACAATGCGGGTGGCATGATTATCAAAATCTCGAATGGAAATAGACTGCGAAGCACAAGATTGTGTATGCACACATGATTGGATAAAATTTAAAACTCACAAAAAACAATAAAATGCGGCACATAACACTTAAGAATGTTTACGTGAATAAACTAGTCTAACATTAACTTCTATCATTCAATCGCTTGAATAAACCCCTTCCATGTATCTCCCTTGTTTACTACTACTACAAAGTACAGACTAGTAAATTGTCTCGATACCACAATAAATGGCTAATAAATCATTAAAGTTGAGTAATTGGATTAAACACGCCTGCATCATAAAAAATTTCAATAACTGCATGCCTTAGTTTTATGATTAGTAGTAGTAAATACGTATTATAGAGAGTAAAGGGCACCTTTTCTATCCCTTCCCAATTAGCAAGGCGAGAAAAATGAGGCTGGTGTCTGCAATGAATATTTGTAATGATATAAATATAGATTAAGTTACATTGTGAACTAGAGGAACTTCGTAGTTTTGCAACAACTCTTCGCATATGAAGAGCTCTATAGAAAAAAGTCAATATATTTGAATTCTACATGAAAGACAAAGACATACAATTTTGCATAACCTTGAAGTCCAACTGCAAGTGCTTTATCATAAAACTTCTGCACACGCCTACGGGTTATAAATCTATCTCCAATCTGCAAATAATAAAAAGGTGATCAAAACAAAATGAAGAATAATTCAAACTTACAGTAATGTGGAATTGGTGCAAATTCAATAAAACTCCGTTGATCATGTCATAAATTATATAAAATAAAAACAATTTTTAACAAAAAGCATACACGTCTTGTACGCTGAAGTCGCCATGGATATAAAAAGCACAACAATATTATATACAAAAAGGTCTAAACAACAATATAAAAAGAATCAGCTGAAGAACCAGTTCAAAATCAATGAAAACTAGTTTGAGTCAACCATCCTTTTGATTTTCAATCAAAATACTTTACAGAGGAAATAAATTAACATGTAAAAGGTCCACGAATGATGCACAATAATTAGCCTTTTATTATTGAGTTTATCTTATAGGATACGTAATATAATTATGTAAATTTAAAAGTCTAAGATAGTTTATTATGTACTATGTAAGATTACATCCAAATTATATTTAGTTGTCATTGGTTTAACAATGGATGAACCAACGATAACCAAGGTATGCTTTTATTGGTTCAAGTACCAATGTCGCTGTTAAAACACAAGCTAAAAGTAGACCCAACTTAATTTTTCAAATCAAAATACTAACCAAAAGGTCCCAAGGAGAGCAAACAGCTACAGCTCCAGCTACGGGAGTATTCTCACCTTCCTCACCAAGATATTTTATCTGCAAACAATCTTTCCAAATCAAACAGTGCAGTGACGAAACTAAGTTCATTACATTTGTAAGAATAAGTTAAAAACTGTACGGTCCCTAGTTTTGCTGTAGTTTGAAAAGCAGGCAGACCGTGTGCCAATGGTTACAATATAAGTATTACAAAAATTTTAAGCATTAACACAGGAGTTGCAATTCATAAAGTTACGGAACCAGCGTGATGTTTTCCTTATTTCTTTTTTCTTAATCCGTTCCCAAATAGTTTTTTACAGTGGTTCTCTAGATGTTTATTTCTCACGTCTTAGAAACTGGTACATTTTTGGGTTCCCTAAAGTTACATTCTATAGCAATAAGAGAATCCACAGTACATGGTTGCTTAAATGGATTTGTTTCGCTTAATTTTGTGAGTCTTAAATGCCAGATAGATTTAAACACTAGCCATTGAAATTCATTCCAATGGTAATGTTGCTAAAGTTGTTTAATCTAATTTTGTAGATCCTACAAATGATTATTTTTTGTCGTGATTTTTTTTTTTTAAATCTGAGTTGTATTGTTTGAATTCGATGATGAGTTTTGATCTTTTTAGTTTTCGTTGTACTTTCTGTTTTGTTTGTGACAATATCTCTCTTTTACAGCTTTTCTTCAGAAAGTTTTTAAGCTATGCTGCTTATAGCAACACTAGTGCTTGTGCAAGCAACGATAGCTCATACGTTCATCACTAAAAAAAATTTAAACAAAGGTGTTTAGCACAAACCAAACCCCCTTAAGCACGCACTACCATTGGACATGGTTTAACTCAACAGAATATAATGAACCACATTAAGTTTGAACATTAAGTTTCACTAAGATTACACATAATGAACAAGGAGAGATTAATATGATAATATTTACCCCTGAGAACAGTTTTTTTTATCATAGATTATGCTAAACCAATACAAGAAATTAAGAAAAATTCATCATCTCCGACGAGGAGGAAGCATAGAGGAATAGGGTGGAAAATTATACCAATGACTGAACAATTTTTATCAAATATGATCCTAACCAGTACGACGAAGTGTGAAACTAGAAGGGATCAGTTGCTCCTTTGTACTTGTCACAAATGGCACTTCAAGACGTATGTGATACGGAAATTTATAGGTTTATATTATATGATGTGATTAACTAAATTAAACAAATAAGGTTCATTTGTTTATGCCTTTTCTAAAGAACACAAACTATTTAATTTATAATGATGATGTAAGTAACGCGCAAGACTAGGGCCAACAGTTAGGTCGTTGCCTTGTGACCTCAGTTCAAAGGTTTAAATCCTAAGAAAGTTCTCTCCACTTGCAGGGGTAAGACTACACACAACTATCCTCTCTAGACCTTATTTGATGGGATGGGAGTCTCGTGAACTAGACCTCCTATTATTTTAAATTCTTTGGGAAGAAAAGAAAAACCTCAGAAAGAAAAGTGTCTTTTTTCACAAAAAGTTAAAATAGCTTATAGAAAAAGTTATATATATGACAAACGCATTGTTTCAACTTCAAACAATCTAAAGAAAAGAAATACCAGAACATTAGCTCCAATGCTAGTCCCCACAATAAACAAAGGTGCCCTGGGGTTTTCTCTGTGTAGATAACTAACCACTGTGCGTACATCCTCAGTCCATCCAGCATTGTAGAAACAATCAGACTGAAACGATTTTAATGAAAAATTGCATTACTGGGGGAAACAATTAAACAAGAAAACTAATACGCCACAGTGATCACAGTACTGAAATGCAAAAATAATCCTAATATTCTGACAAAAAGTAATGAAATAAAAGTAAGAACAGTTTACAGTTTTGTTTGAATTATTTTCAAATTTTCATTTCCACTTCTCCCTAACAATTACAAAATGTCATCTTATTTCCTGTGTAAAATGAAGTTGGTGCCTTCACCAATTTGGTAATATCGTAATTATTAATAAAACCATTTCCTTGGACTAAACAGATACTTTAAACTCTTTGTGGTTACTGACTTACGGCTATTTAAGAGCTATTTTTCTGGACATGCAAATAGATTGGCCGATTTTCCCTACCTACTGAGCTTAATTAGCCAACTCATTAACCTTAAATTTTAATAATGGTAGTAGGAAGCAAGCTTAGTTTAGAGATATATGACCAATCCAAGTCTTCGCAAATAACTATAAACAATTTTATATTGATTTAGATGCTTAAGTACTAAGTACGATATATAGATGCAAATAGTCTTCAAGTTTGTCGACAGTATTCAAGTTATGTCTTGAAATTGAATTAAAAACCTGCAAACTGCAGAACACTAACCGTGATCGAAACGCCTCCAAGTCCTCGGTGGTTACTGATAACAACTTTCCATCCACACTTAGCTGTATGGTATGCAAGATGTTTGAGATACTACCAAGAAAGTGGGAGGACAAACGAAAAACAAAGTGTAAGGAGGCAATCTAATATAAAATGAAACTTCAAATCAACAAAAAGATGAAATTTATAAACTAATAACTATTTTATAAGGGTATATATAAGCCAAAGTCTAGCATACTTCATGTCTAACAGAATAAATTAACAAATTAGAATGATTGTGCCGGACGCTTTCTCCATTTTAACAAATTAGTACTATTCAGGGAAGAAATGTTTTTAGCAATAATACCCCAGCAACAATCAAATATCAATCTAATATTGCTCCTGGAAGTCCAGTTGCCCGTGCAAAAACTTAATGGCAGGCCAAGGCTTTTGTTGAGGATTTTAATGTGTGACATTATGTTGTGTGTGTTCTCAATATGTATTAGGCATGCATAAAAAAGGTGAAACATATATTCTGAATTTGTGAAAACTGAAGAACCTCAACCAGAAAATCAAATCAAAACATTCATCTCATAGCACAAAAAAATGAGTATTGAACTTGCAGACTGAATCATGGAGACAGTGACAACAACGACTAAGTGTTTTTTCTCGTAAGGTGGGTTAGCTACTTGAATCAAACAATGTCTTAAGGGTGCTCACAGGTATGGATACTCATTAACCCAAACCGATCCAATCCAACTCAAATACTTTTAGGTTGACAATTTTGAGTGTTTGAGTCAAACTCAACCAACCTCAATCTAACCCATTGTTCATTGAGTCGGGTATTGGAATTTTTGGTTTTGTTCATTCAGTCGGGTATTGGATTTTTTGGTGTTGTTCATTGAGTCGGGTATTGGATTTTTTGGTGTTGAAACCCATGAACCCAACCCAATCCATCTGTTACATAATATAATTTTTATTTTTATTTATTATTTGTATATTTTATAAAAAAGTAAAGATCGAGGAAAATCACATATATTAAACATCATTTTCTTTCTTTCTTGTCCTAGTCTTTTTACCCAAACATTCGTTAGAGCATCTTGAGTGGATAACTAATTCATCGGTTCTTAAACTGTCTTTTGTAAATCCTAGATTTTCCATGTCATATTTAAGAATTCTATTAGCATTTTACTCCAATTGTAAACTCAATATTCTCTATAATTTCTAGTTTTTGTAAAAAAAGGAAAATATTTGTTTATTTGCAAGAATACATTATCAGAGACAAACAATTTTTATAGTGTCAAACTCCAACAACAAACGTCATGAAAAACAAATTCCTAGCTTATGAAATGTTTACTCACTTTTGCATCAAATTTTTTAAATTAAGATTTGGTTTAATTTATTTAGATGCATTATTCAATAAAAATAATTTAAAATTTAAATATTGGAAAGTTATCAAAATGAATTAGTAAAAGAAAATTATTATTTCGTATATTGTAAAATCATTTTTATCTTTTGGATTCCTATTAACCCAATCCACAAATCGGGTTGGTTCATTTTGAATTTGGATGAGAAATGACACATCCAACCCAACCGAACTATTTTAATCAGGTTTGGTGATCAACCCAACTCTACCCATGAAGACCCCTAATAATATTCTTTAGTAAGTCATAACAATAGAGTAATTACTTAATTGTTTTGCCAATAGTTTTAGTATCCCTGTGCCTCTAGTAGCTAGGTCCTTCATCTAATCCACTCTCCTCTTCAGGGCTTCCACAAGACTTTCACCACACATGACCAAACCACCTAAAGCTACATTATACCATCTTTTCAGCAATAGAAGCTACCCACACTCTTCCCCCAAATGCATGCATATCTTAGCAAGATTTTAAGTTTGTTGGGCATATCGTGTCATTCGCTATCAAACTATCTATAAATATCTAGTTTCATCTTGACATATATATGGCTTGTCGTAATGGGGTATTGACAATATTTAAGTGAATGCAAATGTCACCTAACAAACCGCTTCTTTTATTAGGTTGAATTATGCTTAAAGTTCATTATGTTGCCAACAGATAATGATACTCATGCAACACTACATAAAGCCTATGTCATAACTACCATCTACCAAGACACTAAACTACGAAGTTTACAATTCCTGACCAAGCAATCAATTAGCTGCTCACAGGGAAGGACAGGTACGTGGTTGTTTCCAAATTCCAACTAAGTTGTATAGTGAGGGAAGTAACAACAACATTAAGAATACACGTAAACTGAAATTAATGACTTACAGCGGAGGAAGAGTCACTTGTTAGACCAGGAATTACTACAACAATGGGAGTGGATTCATCTTTACAAACAACACTCTCCACATGGGTAGCGCCAGCAGAAACTGTACCAAGACAGGACACATAAGAATGAATGATCAAACCTTGGAAATTGTACACAACTGGTATCCAGCATATCTGGAATCATATAGGATACAATTCGATATCATATTAGAATGTGTGTTTGGTCCAACTCCAACCGATAAAAACAGCTTGTGAATTGAGAGTGGTTCTTTTTTTTTTTTCCAAAACATGTTCAATCCAAAATTTATTTGTTCCTCATTTTAAGTCACTACTAAGTATGCAGGCATTATGAAAAGAGAACTAAAAAACATGAAGATTCGATATACTGTAGTACCGTCGGAACTCATTAGCCAGTCCAAAGCAACGGTTCCACCATCAGGAGTAGTAAACAGTTGTCTGAAAGATGAGAGAACATAATAAGCTGAAGGGTTAAACGAACGAATCCAATAACCCAATCAAACGCACAAGAATTGAAGAAAGAACGGTGGAGAGGACCTTCGGTATTTGAAAAAGGGAGGTCGACCGAAAAAGTTGAGGAAGACGGTCTGGAGATGGGGACTGGAGAGCCAGGGCGTGGCGAGGTAGGAGCCGTGGAGAATCCTGCATTTGGAGACGACGCCGTCGTAGACATCGGAAGCGGGGTGAAAGGTTAGGGCGACGGGGGAATCGGCGAAGAGAGAGAAGAGGTCTTGGAGGAAATGGAACTCGAGAAAACGGTAGAGAAGGACGATGAGAATGAGAGAGGCGAAGAGGAGGTAGTGGGAGATTGGAATGAGGGAGAGCGCCCGAAAGAGGAGACGGTACGCGGATACAGAAGAAGACCAATCCAAATCCATGGAAGTGGCGAACTAACCGAGGAACACCACCGATTATTCAATTCAAATTCGACAATGCTGGTTAGTTACTCCTTCTATGTTAGATCAGAGGAAGAGAGGAAGAGAAAAAGGAGAGTACCATACTGTAAGGAAGAGTGGCGCGTGAAATTAGCGACCATTCCTCGACTTCCACGTGACCCCATGCCGTGCATCGTACACGCCGTCGTTTTTTATTTTACTTAAGGTTAAAATACTGATTTAGTCCATGTTTTTTGTTGAAAAATCTCAAATAGGTCTTAAGATTTTTTTTAGTCTCAATTAGGTTCATATTTTTGAAAATATGTAACAATTAGGCTCATTCCGTTAGTATAGAGTTAACGGTGTTAAAGATGTGTCACGTGTCAACTTCACATTCTTTTGAATTTTTTTAAAATTTTTTAATTTTTTTTTTAATTTTTTTTGAATTTTTTGAATTTTTTTTTTTAAATTATTCATGTCATGTGTCACGTCAGTATTGTATCACGTGTCAAGTCAGTAAGGTGACATGTGTCAAATCATTGTCTGAATCTCAATTTGGTCCATATATTTGTTATTTTTATTACATTTCAGTCCATTTTTTTAAAATTTTTTAAATATATTTATTTTAACTTTTTACTTGTTTTAAAATTTTATATTTAAATTTATAAAATTGTTAATTTTAAACCAACTCTAACATTTGTATATAAATTATTTAAAACAATTTTGTAACAAGTTAAAATAAATATTTTAAAATTTTAAA
>Ga0099823_1008887_pt1 | contig 10205 bp, 7 predicted proteins | sample CowpearedBW_FD_76831 | JGI IMG/M metagenome (GOLD analysis project Ga0099823, IMG submission 76831) | Root nodule microbial communities of legume samples collected from California, USA - Cow pea red BW | ecosystem: Host-associated > Plants > Roots > Nodule | place: USA: California | collected...
ATAAAACTTCAAAAAAAAAAAAAAAAAAAAGAAAAGACTTTTACAATTTGAACTTTGAAAATGGAAAAGTTGAAAAACAAGTGGATAAGTAGCAGTGAGGTTAAACCTCTGAAACCCAACACAAAACCACACAGCAGAAGAACCTAAGCTTTCACTCACAATCGTCAATGGCGAGGCTTAGGACGGGCATTGAATCGGCGTTCTGGGACCAGAACGTGGCCTCGCCGCAGTGCCACGACGGCTGGGCCAAGTCCGTTCCCGGAGACCCTTTTCCGGTGGAAGCCTCCGTCGCCAGCAAAGTGCTCCGCCCCCAACAATTCTCCTTCCTCCAAAACGAGCTCCGTCTTCCCATTGTCGTTCCCTTTCTCTCTCCCACTTCCTCCAAGGATTTGGGCTCCTTCGGTCTCCAGGCCCTTCTCCTCAAACTCTCATCTCATCGCTGGTACCTCACTTTTTCGCTCTCAAACTACTTGCTTTCGCTACCCTTTTGTTCTCTTTTATGACTTTGTCCCTTCTTGTGATTTGGTTGATGTTGATGGCAAATGGGGTCTCCGGCTTTTGAGAATTGGGAATTTTGATATTTATTTTGTTTTCAAGGATAGAGATATTTCTTTCTTTTTTTTTTTTTCAATTATTAGGAAAATGCTAGCAACCCACCCTTTTAACTAACACTTTCTTTTTTAAGATACTCCTTACTATATTGTTTGAAAGGAAATGTTTGGATGAACTTTTCTCGTTAAAAGTTTTAATACAGAAAATTTTGAATTAGCTTATGTATAGATAGGTTTGTAGAATTTGTTTTATTTAATTTTTAACTTGTGCTAGTTTTAGCGTATGAGACTATATTTTATGATTTTCTTATTTTTTTTTTCTTTACTAAAAGGATTTATGAAAAAAGTTTTTATGGATAAACCCTTTTTGGAATACAAATTTTAGCAGTTATCACTTATCATATAATGCGATTTTGTAGCTTTTAGTAAACTTTAATAGATGGTTGAGCGTGTTAGAGAGTGTGATACTGATGCTTTTCTTTTGTTATTGGGAAGAATTGTTTTTAGACTAGAATACATTCTTTTTATGAAGCCAAAGACAGGTACCCGCTGGTATCCTACATTAGAGGTAACCCTGGTTGAGTTTGTTAGGACTTTAGTCAGTTACAAAGCACTGTCTCGGAGTATTTAAGGTGGAATAATCCTGGAGCAACTGAATTTTTTTGAACAGTTTTTGTTTTAAAGGAAAAGATTCTTTGTAATATTGGATGTTTTTATTGTGTTGATCTAAAGGAAGGAGTGTTTTTCTAACATTATTCTTAGAAGAAAAGTTAGAAAATTCAGGAAATTAATACATGGTCACCTATGTGCAAGGTTGTAAATTATGGCTTGATATTGTGGAAAACTATGAACAAATGCGGCTGATGTGACCATAATAATGGTCAATGACACTCCACTAACCTTGATGCATGCTTGAAATTGTTTATGTGGACAGTTGTTTAAAACCTTGCCTATGTGGAGATGGGAGAGGAAAGTATAGATATGATAGGTAGTGTGATTTCATAAGAAAAGAGATAGAGAGAAATAAAGAGACTCAACTAGTTCTCTACAACGAAGAAATGTTCATTGATCCTTGCTCAAAATATCATAATAATTATGTTAATTTCTTCTAGAAAAGAAGAAAAAACACATGAAAAATGTTTTTGTTATTTTGTCCATTGTTAGCATATATTTGATTTGGTTGAATGTGGTGACGGATGGGTTCTCTAGAGTTGGGAAGAGCCACATCGTATGTCTCATATGGTGGGTGGGGCTTTATGTATGAGTTGGTCATTTCACTTAATGTCAATTGATTTTGAGTTGAATTTGATATGATATCTGAACTTATATCTTATCTTGGTAAATCGTCTACTCAAAAAAATAGGTTTACTTGGCAGACATTTGTGGAGGGGTTGTTGGGAAGTCTCACGTCGCCTTCCTTAATTCTTGAGGTGGAACTTATATATAAGTTGGGTCAAGCTTAATGTCAATTGAATTTAAGATGAATTCTGATTTGGGGTGCCTGCATCAAATTTTGGTCATCTGAGCCTCCAACAGTCATTTGTTTTCCTGTATCCAATTTTTCATTTTTTTTCCTTTTCTATTTAGTGATTGTGACTATGCATGCAGTTTGGTTAGCAATTGAAATCTTATGGGACCATTTTTGTTTTTCAAGGGTTTTTTTTGACAAAGGTGAAAGAAAGTCCATTATATTATCCTTAAAAACAAATGTTTTTGTGTATGTGTGTGTGTGTATGTTAGGATAAGGAGCCAAGCTCAGCCTTTTTTTAGTCAAGTGCATTTTTGGGGCTAATTGTACATTGGTTTGAATACCGGGACAAAGGGGGTTTCAAGCATTTTGAAAGGGTAACTTTACCTTTACTAGGATATACTTTTCAGTTATTTCCAGGAACTGGAGAAAGCTATTTGTTTTTGCTTGTTCGTTTTGAAGTGCAGGTTAGTTTTTGTTCAATGGGACAAAATGAGTAAGAGGTCAAACAATCTCTTTTTTAGTCAAAAGAAATAAACAGAAAATGCTAGTTGTATTATGCATATATCTTGAAGAAAGTGGCTAGGTGATGCCCTGTTTAATCATCTTTCATTCAAATATTCAATCCCGAATTTGTTGAAGATGTATTGAGAGTGGTTGCTTGTTATTTTCGAGTGGTAAAAAGGTGTAGCATAGAATCAGCATATGCATAATATAAAACATAAAGGGAATTTCAATGTACTTACTTGGATTGCATGATTTTAAAGCCACTGAGTGTAAAGAGTTTACTTTAATACCTACTTATTTTTGTGTATCTTTTTGTTATGATTTTCTGATAACTAAGCATATATGTTCACTCTTTAATGATTTTTCAAAATGTTCTAGAGTTTAAGCCTATACAGCACCTTAGCTATAGTTCTTTGTTAGTAGAAGAATATATGATCAGAGGCAAAAAGGACAGCCAAAACTATCTGCAGACAGTTTGTTTACATTATGAACTGATTATATATTTATATGTAACATTTAAAAATCTCAACTTTTCAATATTCTTATATAACTCAATTATGACAGGTGGCTTACAATGACCGGACAGTTTCGTCCCAGGAAACTGATTGTTGGTGTTAAAAATGAGATTTCTAACGCAGAAGAGTTTGATCTCTCCACGGTCAAGGATGTTGCCAAGCATTTCATTGACAAGGCACTTTTGTCCTTTGGGTTAACGTTTCAGTATGCGTTTTCTCCTTTAACATCCGTATTGTTTGGTTTAGAGGGCCATGGCGAGAAAGCAAGATTGCGCAGCAAAGTGATGCTTTATCAAAAGGCATGGAGTTAACCACTCGTTATAATTTTCTTTTTTTATTTTCTGCTGTGAAAAAATTTTCCTGTTTGAATCAAGGTTAAGGTTACATTCAGTCAAACTGAACACTTTTAATAAACCTCATTCATTAACATATTTATCTAAGCATATTCCTCATTTCAATGTTGATATGTTATATGTTTTTTCTTTTGTCTATAATGAAATATCTGAAAGACAAGATCTCTTGCAGCTTCCTCAACATGATCTTACAGTAGAAGTAGCATGGCCTCAATTGTTTCTTGACCACAAAGGAAAATATTGGGATGTTCCTGAGTCTTTATCTGTTGATTTGGCATCCCTTTTGTCTCCATCTGGACTCCGTTGGCGCGTTGGGTTACATAAAAATGGTGGTAATCCCCAGCAAGTGAATGCAACTGATGGTAACCCGCCATTGTCTCTGCAACCAGGGTTATGTCTGAAGGGTGCCACGAGCTATGAGAAGATTAAATACTTCTGGAGAGATAAGAGCACCGCGGAAGAAGGGAATGAAGAGGTGGTTCCATATGATGTGCGTCTCAACGAACCTCACTCAGCTGTGTTTGGAGTGATTGGTAATTTCTCTACACTGTATGGGATGAGAATAAGTATTAAAGTATGTTTAATGTTTTGTGTCAGTCACTATTTTTCATTTTTGTGTTGTGTTTTTACTTAAGCATACAACTTCTTTACCATTTTTGATGAAATTACATGACTTATGTAGAAGAGAAGAAAGGAATACTGGCAGCACAGTGAATTTATATTACAAGTGTGTTTTTCTGTGCTGCAAAATGCAAAAGTTGCTCCTCGGAGGTCATTTTAAGATCCTCTAAATGCTGTCAAGATTTCTGAGATATTTTCTAACAAACTTATTGTACAAACAGATTTCAAATATGTTAATAACGGTTAGGTCTATAGAAGGAGTTTTATTGGAGAGATGTAACACCAATGAGACATGAGGTCAACCACATAAGGCATTGACACCACTTTCAACCCAAAATCTTAAGGCAATGAGTTTATAGGTCTTTATCCTTATATAGTGTTCTACTTTCTTATTTCTAGTTAATGTGGGACTTAGACTCACACTTAGATTCCTAACCATAACAAGAGCTTTGCTCGCTTAAGTTACAGATTCTGTTTGAATAAAGAGTTTTTGAATATGGATATGAATGCATTCAAGGAATTCTTCGCTGGATTACATAAATTGTTTTCCCATTGAACATATTTTGCCATTATGCGGATGAGGATGTCAGCTGTGTAGTAGACAAGTTTTGGCAATTTTAATATGCATGAATTGTTTTGCTATTGGTTCATAAACATTGCAGGCGGCACCTTTACTCTATGGCTTCGGAATGGAAGGAGCTTTTCTAGCAGTAATTCAACAGAAGATTTAGGGGTGTCAACAAGCAAGAGATTTGAATATTTTGGTGATTTATTTGGCTCAGTTGGTTACTCCTTTCAGCTTGGAAAATTCACAAAAAAATATGGGGACTTAACCAGACTAGATGCTCGTCTTGATATTTCTTCAGCTTCAGAATATGCAAAGAAGATTCTGAATAGTTCCAGGGCTGATGCATCAGCTTCGCCCAGGCTAAATTTAATCATTCAACAACAGGTGAATTTTTTCTCTCCTGATACAACAACAACAACCATTATATTCTAGATCAACAGCATTCTGAACCTGATAAATACCCTTGTAACTGTGATAGAGATTTATGTAGAAAAATGAAATAAAATTGTTTATTTGTCCACTTGTAGGTTGTAGGGCCAATTGTTTTCCGAGCAGATACCAGAATTGCATTGGAGTGTTTCGCCTTGAAAAATGGTTTGCCGGTAGAGGATTTCATTTGCAGCCTGAGTTACTCCTTGAAGTCATTTGAGTCTGGAAAGGTTGTTGCTTGGTGTTCTCCGAAAAGGAAAGAGGGAATGGTTGAGTTGAGAATGTTTGAGTTTTAGAAGACTCAACATTTGATTTTGATTACATGTTGCATGCATCATATCATCTGTTGAAACTCAGTATCATTGATTCTGTAATGCCAAAAGGTTTAGTTGTGTGTGTTTTTATTCATTTGACATTCAAATTCTAAAGAGAATCAAAATAGCACTCTTGAGACATGGTGAAGTTCAGATATTTTTTGAAGTTGGTGAAACTGATAAAATAGATAGAAACAATATAAAACCAGTAAGAACTGGTTTAAACTGATGTTTTTCAATCTTAAGATGAAAATATTTTAAAGACAAATAAAATATTTTCGAACTGATATCTTTTTTTTTTCAAATTTGGACTATTCGAAATTTGTGGAAATGGATAATTTGGAAAAATCTTTTACAGATATTTTGTTGTTGATTGGTTCATGAAAGGTTTACTATCTTTATTGTAAAGAATATGGATCCATACTTTAATTTTGATGATCTAATGTGAATATAAAAAGTTACTAGGGAAGTAATCAGGTAATTGGGAATTTTTCTTTGAAAAGATTGATATAATTATAATTAATTTCTTGAAAATATTGATTATTTATTAGTTCATAAAACAGATGTATACTTATTATTGTTAAAATTGCACAGTGAAATGTTTGCTTCTAGACAAAAATCAACAGAGGATAAATTGATTTAATTAATAAAAATTACTACTTTAAAATTTTTACCAAAATTTATTGTTTCAACTAAAATTTCTTTGCTTAATGTAACTATTGATAGATAAAGAAGGTAGCGAGATTGACACAAAATATTTATACAGGCTAGGATTAAAATATATCGCATGTCTAGCTATTAATCTCTCAAATAGAGAAATTAACTCAATCAATAGAATAAAGCACAGTACAATCACAGATAAGAAAGTTATAGGGTTTATAATACATCTCTTTTGAAGTTACAAGAGATGAAAAACATCTCCCTTAAAATCTACAAGGGATAAACACCTCGTTTGAGTATCACAAAGGGTGAAAACACTTTCCTTGAATCCACAAGGGATGAACACCTCTTTTGAGTCCCACAACGGATAAAAACTCATTCCTTGAATCTACATGGAATGAACACCTCCTTTGAATCACACAAAAATGAAGAACTTCTCCTAGCAATAGCAGTAACACTTAATCACACAATAATCCACTTGATGAAAGTTATTGCTCTCCTCACACTAAGTTTTTCAAATCTTTTTCACAAAGAATTCTCAAGTATTCAAACTTATCTAACTTCTGTATTTTATAGAATGGACTCACATTTATTTATAGAAGTCACTTTCGAAATTAGGTTAAGAATATTAAAAGTCAAGTCACAATTGTTGTTGATAATCGATTATCATATAGGCTTTTCTCGAAAATTATTTTTTACTGAAATAATTGATATCACCTGAGATAATCGATTATTCTAGTAAGTTTTGCAAATAAATAAAACTCTCTCGGTGTTTTGCTTCCTGGGTTCTATCTTTTAACTCTTGACCTATTAATTTATCTATTTTAAATAAGATACACATATTACAAGACTTCAACAACTAAATTATTAAATTATTAAGTCTTCAATGTATCTCTTGAATCCAAGCTCTATACATTCTTTAAGTCTTCATTTTTTCATGAATCATCATTAAGTTTTTCACATTTCTCCATAAGTCATCATCATCATCATCAAAACTCTCAATTATCCAATTTGGCCGACGAATATCCTTGCTGAGACGCAATTCTAAACAATTTAGATATTGACCTACTTGGTAAATATTTCTTTACACTCCAACATGGTCCTTGTTTTTTTTTTATTGAATTAATACTTTTAAAATACAAACATCCATACATTAACATGATCTTAACTTGTTGTCACGAAACTTATAACTCTTTTTCAAATGACATACTCTTTGATATTTTCGAAGATTATAGGATGTGATGACCATTAAAATATGTCATCTTTGTCTTAACCAATAATCTACGCACATCGTCAAAGAGGTATAAAAATAATAATAGAACATATAGGTGATTGTTTTATCCAAGTTCATGAAAAAAATATCTTTTACTCTTTTTTTATTATTACCTTATTTTATTTTTTTGAATTATAAAAGGATAATGTTTAAAATAATATAATATAAAAATAAAATAAGAATAAAAAACTTTAAATAAATAATTAAATAACAAGTATATCACATATAAATAAAATAAAAATGTCTAAATTAATAAATAGGATCCATGAATAAATATATCTAAATTAAATAATATAATCAGAAATTTAATAGAAAGAATTAGTGTCATAAATTAAATAACATAAATATAAATTTAACAAAGAGGACTGGTGCCAAATGATAGATAAATTAAATAATAAAAAAATCAAGACATTGAAGATAAATGAAATAACAAAATTATAGACTTAATAATAGAACGACGATATCATTCTAAATTTAGTAAAAATGATCACTTCAGGATAAATTAAATAACATAATTATTAAATTAATAAAAACCACCAATAAATAACTGAATTATAAATTTGATAAAAAAAAATCAGTGCAAAATTAAATATACATAAAAAATTAAAAAATAAAAATATATTTGAAATAAATACAAAATTAATAAATCACACATAATTTTATTAAAATCAATATAAAAAATTTTAATCTCTTATTTATTTTATTAATTAGAGTGACATAATTAATTATAACTAGAAATATTTTTACAAAAATTCAAATTTCATAAATATCACATTTTAATTTTTCTCTCTCTCAAATCCTCATATCCTTCCTATTTTATTAGTTATTTCCTTAAGCTAATACATTTATTTTAAAAAATAATAGAATATGATATGTTTATGTATATTAAAAGATTACAATAACTTTTAAAAATATTATAAATATATTATTATTATTATATAAATTCAAAGAGTATTATTATATTATAGTAAATTAAATATTTCATTAAATATCAGTAAAGTATTAAATATGGTACAAATATGGATTCGTGATTCAAATTAAAATATTACTGTATTATAATTCATCTGCCTATTTATAAGTTGAACGCTATCTCTAATTTCTTTTTAAACTATGATTACATGCATAAATACTAAGACATAATTTTTATATCTTCTTATCTTATCTTCTTACAATTATGATAAAATTAGAATAATCTTTTACATAACTTTTTTAATTATATATATTTATACTATTTTTTTAATACTTTTCTAGTAATAACACGTCTTTAAAACTACTTAATTTATTTTTTGATATCTTTTTATTTTATCTAAATAAAATTAAAATATTTTTAAATATAAATTTAATCATAAGAGTTATTTAGAATAAGAATAAAGTAAAAACTCTAATTATTTATACATAAGTATGCTGTACAAACACTTCAACTCACTTGGATCCTTGTCCCTATTGCCACACATCTCATATGACAATATGTTTATATATGTTGAAATTTTAAATTTACCTTTGATTTATGACTTTCAATTCTTTTATTAAAATAAATAATAAAATAAATAAAATAAATACAAAATTTAAAATATAAAATAATTCAAAATACAAAATTTATATTCTAGATTATACAATCCAAAATACAAAATAAAAAAGGTAATGGAAAAAATAAAAAAAGTAATAGAGTGAAAGAAGAAATTGATGGAGTGCAAGAAGCAATTGCCTAAAGAAATCAATGCAAAAAAGTAATGGACTTGCTTCAAGGTCAACCACTCAATTTTTTCTTTTATCCCTTAAATTTTCAAAATGATATTTTAACTTTTTATAAGAGTCACTTTTGAATTATACATAATTTTAAAATTTCTGAGCAAGATTTTCAGAATTTTCGACACAATCAGTCAAAACGAAATTTTTAAAACAAGATTTTTGGAACAAATTAGACCAAACTAAAACTTTTATAAAGAAAAACACCAAGAATGAATGAAATTTAGTCAAAAATAAATGAACACACTCATGTTTTAGCCTAAATATTATAAATAGATGATGTAACTTTAACAAAGACTAGAATTTTGGAAAGGGTAGAACACAAATTTATGATTAGAGTTTTGATTCAGAAACTATAACAGAAAAGGAATATAACATTTTAACACCAATTAATAGAAATGGTTTATTCAATTGAAAATACATTTGTCAAAGATATTATCAAAAAATAGTGCCCCCTACTCAACCACTGCCAACAAGTCACTTGCTTTGCAGAAGCAGTGCTTTGCATCAGTCCCCAAATCCACCTGATAAATTATGATGACAAAAGCATTTAATTAGAAAGAATGGCATTAAAATAACTAATGCTGTCAATGGTAATGAGTTAAGTTGTAATTACAAATTAGAATATCATTAGATAGATAAACACTAAATATACTATGAAAAATGAAAAATGAGACTATGATTCACATTTTTTAATTTTCATCCTTTACTATCTGATGTGACTTAGTGTGGATCATTGATTCTTTTAAAGAAAAAAATAGTAATACATTAATCAATGATCCATACTAAGCCATGTCAGAAAGTAAAGAATGGAAGACAACAAATGAAAATCATAGTATTATTTTCCATAAAGTATAAAGCAAAAAAATTCAAGTCCCTTACCTCATAAGCACTCATGTCAGTGAATAGTACCTGCAGAAGACAAATTAGAGTTAACATTTAGAACAAAACTTGGAGTTGATCTTCAATGCTGTATGAGGTGATATTCATAATGAGAATATTCTTTAGAGTAAATTATAATTGTAATGATACCCCTAAGATTTTCTTAAATTATACTTAAGCCCTACTTTTTTCTTGAGGATGGATTCAGTGATTTCATGTCTTAAATGACTAACTTCAATTTTTAAAAAAGAACATATAAAATAAATCAGGGAGCAAAAATGCATAAAGTTATCAGTGAACAAGCATATATTTTCTTAT
>Ga0099823_1008889_pt1 | contig 10202 bp, 3 predicted proteins | sample CowpearedBW_FD_76831 | JGI IMG/M metagenome (GOLD analysis project Ga0099823, IMG submission 76831) | Root nodule microbial communities of legume samples collected from California, USA - Cow pea red BW | ecosystem: Host-associated > Plants > Roots > Nodule | place: USA: California | collected...
ATATATATATATATATATATATATATATATATATATATATATTAAACATTTGTTTAAATCTGTACATTGATTTGGAAGAGTTTGATGTGAATTTAAGATGTGGACTTACGAAATTTTAAGAGTCATATAAGTAATATATAGAATACACTACAAGAAAATGTATATTAAGAATAAATTTTAGTGATCAAATTAGATATCAATTTACAAAATAAAACATTATTGGTTACTAAAATAGTCACTATTATAAATAAAAAAATTATAATTGGTTACTAATCAATTAGAGACTAATTTAGAAATTAATTTCTTTGGTAGCAAAAAGCATGGTAGCTAATATTTAGTGACAAATTTTCTTTGGTGGCTAAATTTATGAAACCAATTTAGAAATAAATTATAATTTTTTATTCATAATAATGACTATTTTAGTAACCAATAATTTTTTATTTTGTAAATTGATATCTAAATTGGTCACTATAGTGACTAACAACTTTCGATTAATAAAATTGGTTGTTAATGAAACATTTTCTTGTAGTACTATTATTAGGAGTCATATAATTACACTATAAAATATTATAAATATTAAATTTGTAGGAGTTATGAAAATATGAAAGATATGAGATATATAATAGATATAAGAAATATGTTACATAAAGACCTTGTTATTTTATTTTATTCATAATATAATATATATATATATATATATATATATATATTATGTATGAGAAAATAATTAAATTTATAATAAATTATTTAAAAAATATATTTAAAGTGATATTTAATTAACTTACACTTGATTTAAAACTAGAAAAATATTATACAGAGGAGTGATATTTTTAACTAAGCTATTTGGTTTTAGAAGTAGTTTGTACGAAACCGAAAGATAAACAAAATATTCTTCTTAAATATACTTTCATTTTATTACAAGAAAATATCAAATTATTTTTTAAATACTAGTGGTAGTCAAACTACAATTTTATTAGAATTAGTTGACTCTAATGTGATACATAATGTTAATTTTTTATTAAAAAGATTAAAAAATGTAAAATTATTTATAAATATTTTAGTTGTTAGGTAATTGAGTTTGTGTAATGTTAAACCTGAGTTGAACTTCTGATACGACTCTATCTATTTTTAACTATTTTTAATAAATAGATACTTGTGTTTTTTTAATTAACATTAAGTTATTTATTATTAATAAAGTCTATTTAATATTGGATACTAGAGTCGATTTAATCAATTTAATGATAAAAATTATTATTTTTAATTTTTTATAAATAAAAGTATTTGTGTTAATATTTAATATTGTATTGTAATGAATCGATAAACTTTTAATTATTTAATTTTAAATTTTAAATTTTAAAAACATTAAATATTAGAGTTCCTCAAAGAACTATTAAAAAAACTGAGAAAGTAAATTTGAATTATATTAAAATATGACTAAATATCTTAAATTACACTATTTATATATTTCTCGATTGTCTTACAATATTAATCTTTATCTTTTTAATATTATCTGAGCACTATTTTTTTATTAATTTAATGATGATTAGAAAAATAATTATTTCCAATCGAAACCCTTAACAATGATTAATTCCAAATACAAAAGGAAAAAGTTCACGAAATAAATGTAAGAATTATTTTAGTTAGTGAATTCTTAAACAATGAGTAATTTTAATAATTAAAAATATGTTTCAAAATTAATGTAAAAATACTAATTTTTTGTAACTAATGTTAGTAATACTTTAAAGACCAATTCATACTAAAAGAAATATTTTAATTATAGATCAATTATAATTTTTTAAAATTATTTTAATTACTAATAATTTGTTAATTTATAAATTAGTATCTAAATAAATTATTATAATGATTAATTATTTTTTGTCATTAAAATTAATTATTATTCAAAAATTTTATATGACCATAGTAGATATACATTATTTGTATATTCTTAAAAATTTTAAATATTCATATTAGTGTAAGAATTATCAATCCAATTTAATTTTATAGTCAAATCTATAGAATTTAATATATCTTTAAAAAAAATTAATTTCTTTCGACTTATTTTTTACTGTGTAAATGATTTAAATTTATTTTTTTTAAATTAAATTTATTTTTGTGCATATTTGTGGTATAAATTTATTTGAATTTTACTTTAAAATTAATTTTTATTTGAGTTTATATTTCAAACAATTGTATTTAAAAGTGAAAAAATGAAAAATAAAAATATCTATAATATTTAATATAAAAAACTTTAAATATGGAAATATCCACTAATAAAACAAATTTTTTAGATAAGATTAATGTGCGTAAGTATTACGTGTATATTATTATAATAATACTGCAAACATGGAAAACTAAGTTTGTCTTCTTTTTTTTTTTTTTTATGATTTTTATTTGTAGGTGCCATAGGTATTTATTACGGTATTTACAAAAAGGATCAACAGTCTTTTCAAGTATTCATGTCAACTTAAGAATATTATACGTACTGGTAATCATTGGAAAAAAGAGGATAAATAGTATTTTAAAATAGTTTATTTTAATTATAATAAAACATTTTAACATTTGCTTCACAAACTATATTTTATTTTCATTCCCCTACTTATAAAGTTAACGTTTTTAATTTTGTAAGAGAAATATATTTAAATTATTATTTATAACATCTTTTATCTCTATCCATCTAACATTTAAAATGTTATCTTTTATATACATATTAAAGCTGGTAAAATAATGTTTGAGTCTAAATAATTTTAGGAATAACAAAAAATTTGTACTCACGAGTATTCGCGGATAAAATCTATAACGGGTAGGAAATTAATATTAAAAATGGATATCTGCAAATAACGGGTACAAACATTTTGTATACTCGTATGTTAATGTGGCGGGTATAGGTATCATAATATCCGTACCCGTAGATAGGATACTCATACCCGCTATACTCTAATTTAAATTAAGAAAAATAAAATAAATGAAATGATTAAAACGTTAACACGTTGATTTTGAATATGCTACTTTTTATCAATTAGTTTTAAAAAATCTCCATTTATTTGTAAATGGTCATTCAATACTATTCAAAGTAATTTACATTTTATTTGAACTTTATAAATGTTATTCATTGTATTTTTATTTGAATTTATGATTAAAATTTGTTGTTAAACATTAAATTTTTCTTTCATAAAAAACTGCGGGTACTCATGGATATTAAAAAAATATACAGATACCCGTATAATAAATACCCACATAAATATAAGTACGGGTATGAGACAAATATTTATTCAGCGAGGAGAGTCACTAACCGTACTCTATCCACCCGCTGACATTCTTATAATAGATCCTAATTACATCCGGTTATTTCGGAGTCAAACAGGTTTAGGTGGACTAATTTTCTAAAATTATTACAACGACTTTAAAATTTTCTAATTTAGCACTTATGTAATTTTTTGAAATTTAGAACTGGTTTTGTGAACATTAAAATATGGAAACTGATTGGCACAATTTTCGACTTGATTGGTCGAACCGGACTGCATGAACCAATATTTTCACCCGGAATCAGTTTAGAAGTGAAGGATCAGATCTCATGAGTGAGATGTATTAGTCATTATTTACTATATATTTGAGGCCATTTCCTCCAAAATCTGAATACAAATAGAAAACCTAAAACGATAACAACATCAATATTTAAAACAGAGTATGTCTCTGGCCAACAAATTAACCCATAATAGATATTCATTAAAGAATCACATAAAAAAATCTAAATAGATTGATATTTATTAAGCAGATATCTGAATCCACCACCGTTGCATTAATGAAAAAAAGACATCTTAATTATAGAAGAAGAAAAAATTGAACAATTGACCATCTCGACTGAAAAAGAAAATATATATATTAATTCCTTAGCAATGTTAATAATGGCATTATTGCAGTTACATGGAGAAATAAGGGTCAATTTGTGTAAGTAATTGTATAAAAGGAGATACGAAGAAGAGGAAATTGGAATACCACAAATTTTCTTTGAGCAAAGTCATCATCAGTAGGAGTAAGCATGTCCAACATAACTTCATTGTTAACCCCATTCTGTGCAGTGTCTCCTCATTCTTTGGCCACTGTCACCAAATTACAGATCCAAATAACCCTAGAAACTATCTATGAAGAAGAAGATGATGAAAAGGAGACAAAGCTTGAAACTCCTGCAACCCCTTCCGCCACCACCGTTCTTCCCCATGCATGCAACAACTTCTTCATCCCAACTCCTCAACCCTCTTCACTCTTTGCTTGGTCCAAACTTCCACTCAGAATAATGTATGTAGTGGTCCCACGATGGATTTCTGCAGTTAATCAACCAAATTATTATTAGGTTTAGAATTTTGCTATTACACGTTCAATATTCTTATATCGTTTAGAAGTCGAGACTTAAAATAGTTTAAATATCTTCTTTCATCCATCTACGAAGATACCTTTTAGTCATGTATGAAGCAAATTTTTCTACTCAAATCTCATAGGAACTTCATGTTTTAACCTTTGATGACTACATAAGTTAGTCACATACATATAGTTATATGTTATGTTCTTTTTCTTATATACTCGTTAATTTGCTCATTAATGCTTCCATTCATTTTGGTATGAACATGTATGGTATAACTTCATCGTAATCATTCTATTATAGGTTTTACATATGATTTTAACCTTTAATTTTAACGCAAATTTAGAATTAGTTTTCGTTTTAAACTTTGAAATATTTGAGTTCTAAAATTTTAAAAGTGAATAAATATAATCTTTTTAATTCAATTACTTAAATTTTTATTAACATATCAAACACATTTTTTAATTAATATTGAAACGAGAACATGTTAAATGAAATAAATCACTCAAATATTAATATGAAATACATTTAAAAATTTTAATGTGATCAAAGTAAAAAGATTTTCTCTATTTATTTTTAAAATTTGTGTAATATAATATGTTAAAATTTTAAACAAAGACGAAATCTATTTCATATAATTAACTAAAACTATATTTAACTATTTTATTATTAATATTTGTCTTCTTCTTAATCACTTGTGTTGTGTTACTCAAAATTCAAAGATAAATTATTTAAAAATTAGTTACACAGTTCTTTTTGACTAATAGTGTCTTAGTATAATTTTAATTGCATATCAATCTAAATTTACAATTAATTGTAACATTCATTTGTTAAAACCAACCTCCACGTCAACTTTTATATGAAGACATTTTTTTTTGAGTTATTTGGAAGATGATAATTAGTTGATTATTAAACGTATCTCTATCCAGAAAAAAACATTGTTCACATTAGTAATGAAATCGGTGGCCAGTGTTGGAGAAAGAAAATGACAGAGACAACTGAAGAAAGTAGGGTCTTGCTATAATATTATCCATATTCTTTTTGGTTCCAGGAACTTCGCCAGAAATTCATATAATTACAAAACTTTCATTTAGGAAAAGAAAAATAATAAAAATGTTTTTTTATGGATTAAAGTTGATTTTTGTGTAAAGTAGATTATGCCTTTCTAAAATAATTATTCTAGATTAATAGTTTAAATTTATATAAAAAAGTAATTTGAATGGATAAAGATTAAATCAGTATTTTTTGTTTTTTAAAAATATTTCTGAAAAAGTTCCTTCAACGTGTTTTTTTCCTGTGGTTGGTGCATTGACAATAAAAGAAAAACCCGCTTCTAAGGGTAAGCAAAAAGGTCGCGAATGGGTCCAGCTATTAAATGTTGTTAAAATTTTAAAACATATTTTTTAACTTATATAATTTATAATTTAAGAATTTTAATTATTTTTGGAGTAAATTTTTTATTTGTAAAGTTAGACGAATAATTTTAGTTCTACTGTTAATTTTCTTCTTTAAATAAGAAATTACTATGCAAATATTGCTTTTCGTATTTGTACTGACAAGTCGCATATATAGCCAAAATTTAGAAGAATAATGTCCTCATTTTATGTCAGTAACTATTCCTATAATATATTCAGAATTACAGATAAGTTTCATATTCCAAAAATTTAAAATTTTAGATATTTTTTTTTAAATAATAGGTAAGAAAATTGATTTTTAAAAAAATAAAAATATTATGCAGATATAATAAAATATTTACAATGGAATATGACTAGTAGTGTTGCATATCCAAAGATAAAAATCAAAAAGTAAAGGGGCAACTTCATAGAAATGCCTCGATTGGTGATATATTATCAAATATAATATGCAATTAGAGTGTTTTTCAACTTCTTCTAATATTTCTTGAGACATTGGTGGAAACTCAGAATTCTCACATTGATTTTTAAATCCTTTCACGTTTATGAAGTTATCTTATAGAAGAACAAGGAAAATTTATTTGTACATCGTCTTATTGATAGATCTCACAAGACTGTATATGTCAGATAGTACATTCTTTTCACAAGTTTACATATTTAAGTTAAATTCGTATATCAAGGTGTAATAATCAAAGTTTTATAAATATAAAAATAATTATTTTTTAATAAATGTGAAGTTACATGTGACATTCCATTTAAATAGAATAAATCTACTAAAATTAAAACATCACATAATTATAATATGAAATAGAGCATAAGACAGAAAGTAAGGAAGATCTACTAATACAGTCACCCATAGTTATACTAGGATAAAGTTAAGACATACCACTATGTCATAGAAACAAAATACTAGGAATACAATTATTTTTGCAAAAGACTGGTCATAGAGCAAGGAATTTAAACTAAACTAAGAGTTCTTCAAGAGGGGTTCAACAGTGAGCCACAACCCAGACGATGGGGACCACCTTACACAGCAGCATCTTCACCATCCTGAGAACCACTAAGGGTTTCCACATTTGCTCACACCAATAGTATTGGTGATCATTGCAAAAAGGAAAAGCCAAACAACGAAACATACACCAAAAGAAAGGGTAAGATAGAGCAAAATTTTTTTAATCATGTTATAGAGCAAATAAAAGTTACCTCAGGTCAAAATTATAGAAAGCAATAGGCATCCAAATCATGTGAAAGCAAACAAATATAAGACTCTTTGACTCAATATCCGGATCATACTCTTGATATAGAATTCTAAAGGAAGTATGCACTTGTGCTGATTTCTAAACTCTGTAGAGTCTATACGCAAGGGGTTATCACCCAACCACACACAGGGTTAGTCCTCTAATGTCCTGGGCTCAATACGTCCCAAGACTAGGACCTCCTGCCACTCTCACCACCTAAATCATTCTGCTTTATGTGAGCATGAACGATTATTAGAGTTCATGATACCTTCATTTATCTAGACATCTCCTATATCAAGGTATACACTAACCACCATCACCAAGAGTTTCCCTTGAAACTCTTTTACCAGCAAATTCCACATGCCATCTCAATACATTCAATTTTCATGCTAATCCACCACCAACCAAACAAGTCGTGTTTTCCATACAAACACTTTCGTTTTCAGTCCCATTAAAGCATACAAAACTGATATGGTCACATACTTTGAGCAAGGAAAAGTAAATAAAACACACATGGAACAATCATCAGCCAACACAACGCCTCCTGCCTGTGTTTCGCCCAAGCTTAAGGTTCTCGCTCAAGCAAAAGGGGTCCTTTCGCTCAAGCGAGCCCTTCTCGCCTAAGCGAGCCCTTCTCGCCTTGGCGAGAGCTCAACAGTGGGTGCTGCAAGGTTCTAGCAAGTTCTCGCTCAGGCGAAAGTGTCTCGCCTAAGTGAGACTACTTCTCGCTCAAAAGACAATTAGTTGCCTCAGTGACAATTTGAGCTGGAACCAGGGTGAGTTCCTGCTACTCTCGCTTAGGCAAGGGTCACCCGTTTAGGCGAGATCAGCAGGTTTCTCACCTGTTTGCACATGCAACACCTTGTTCAACCAGAAACACACACAACCACACAAATTCATGCAACCATCAACATCATTCAAGCATCAGAAACACAAAAAACAGATAAGGAGTAAGCAAAATAACTTAAAAGTCCTAAACCCTAGCTTCCCTTACCTGGAGAAAGAAGACTAAAGGAAAAGAGAGTCCTAACAAAAGCTCACCACAGCACCACGACAGATTTAGAAATTGTAAATATTGATACCGAATCAAAACAGGGTTACTAGTACGAACCCTAGGCAGGGCCACAACAAAACAACTGGAAAAAGAAAGTTGAGGTCTACTTACATAGAGATATGAGTTCAAGCAACTCCGAACAAGGTTGATTCACTAACTCAAGGAGGCAAAAACTGGTGCCTTAGCAGAGCTGTTGTTCAAGAGTTGGCGGAAGGGAGGGAACTGTTTTTTAGAAAAGGAGACAAATGAGAGCATTAGGGCTAGAAGGGGTCTTAGGAGTCCCCAAAATGGGCTGACTTTGGGCCCTCTTGAAAGGCCAACCCAGACCCCTTCTTAGGACAAAATAAAATAAAAGGGTCTCACATTATATATTCAACATTTAAAAAGATTTTACATAACAAGTATATAAGAAATAAAATGTATATGGAAATAATATATTGTGCGATACAAAATTAACAATAATTAGTTTTTAGATATGTAATTTGTTTTTAAATTTTTTTCTATATTAGTAAAAGAAATAAGGTTGAATGAGAAACATAAAGAGACTTTTTATATCAAACTTCTGGTCAAAACATTGACAAAGAAAAATTACAAGAGGTTGGTGGATAAATGAGAAGGTCAAACAAAAATCATATCTTAATTAAAGAATTGTAGCAACGCTTTATTATAGCATTCTACATTCTTTCTATTTTCTATTGATCATATAGTGCTAAATGTTTTTAGTAGGAAAGTGAAATTATTGTAACTCTTTACCGTGTGAAGTAATTCTAGTGAGCTAAATATGTTCTCTCTTTAAGAGTTCTCCTTGTCCTTTTTAATAAAGTCTTAATTTCAGGAACATGTTAAGACGATGTAACTAAAAGTGGTTTGTGTACTAGTGTGTAATCTAGAATTATTTGTGTACTTGAATAATAATTGATTTGATTAGTGTGAAACCTCTTGATCAAATTATTTAAGGAAAATTGAATATAATTCGTGAGTTTGGGTGAACCATCCTAAAATTTATTTGTATTGTTTGTGATGCTTGTATGTTAGACTGATTTACCCTAATTATCTCCAAAAAGAGTTTAAAACTCTATTAAACCGCTCTTATAGAGTCAGCTAGCTGTGCCAACAAAATCTACACCAATAAAAAAAAGAACTAAGTACTATTATTTATCAATTTAAATGCTTAACTTAATATTCATTTCATATTATATTAATCAAAAGGTTATAGGAGATAAATATTTGGTTCAGTGCAATCACACATTTGAGAGAAAACTTGTGATTAGACAAAATAAATTCTTCTTAATTTTAACAATGCAACACAGCTCGATATCTCAAGTCACATGAAGATTTTTGTTTATTAATTTTTTTCCCAGGAACATGGGCAAAATTCTTTCATATTAGCAATCCTCTATATAAGAAAATGTATAGAAAGCCACAGAATAGTAACAAAGGCATAGAAACAAAAACTCTGTTGTTCAACATTCCTGAGCCATGTGGTTGTTCTTCTTCCATGATAGGTTCCAATGTGAAGCAACGTGATGGTCTCTTATAAGCTGATTGTAGAAGGAGGGTTGGTGCAACTTCACCCCAATTGTGAATGGCCTTCATGTTGTTCATATTGTGATTGAAACTTCAAACCTAAACAAAGATTATTGTGGAGAGAGAGGGAGATTTTTGAATGTTATGAATGCAAAATGTTTGATTGAGGAATAATGCACTTGACATGAGTTTTTATAAGGTGAAAAGAAACTATTTTTGGTTTGAACACCAAAGAGAAGGACTTAACAATGGGTGTCCAACATTTTAGGGAGGTAGCCCTAAATTTTCAATGGTTGATATATATTTTTGGGAAACTAGGCTTTAATTTAGCTTGCAAATATGTAATTTCTACTAATATTTTGTTTTGGTTGTTACTTTCTAAATTATTTCTACTAATATCTTACTATTCTTTTACATGTCTTTTTTAGGAAAAAAAATATTTAAACTCTCCTAATTCTCTTATAACTTTAAACAAGTGATTATAACTTAAATACATATGATGTTAATTTAAGTAAGAAATCAATTATGCTAGAAGGAAAGTACTCATTTCTTGAAAGATATTTTTTTTAATTACTCACACGAAAAAGTATCATATTTCTAAAAAAAAAAAAAAAAAA
>Ga0099823_1008894_pt1 | contig 10200 bp, 4 predicted proteins | sample CowpearedBW_FD_76831 | JGI IMG/M metagenome (GOLD analysis project Ga0099823, IMG submission 76831) | Root nodule microbial communities of legume samples collected from California, USA - Cow pea red BW | ecosystem: Host-associated > Plants > Roots > Nodule | place: USA: California | collected...
AACAAAATTTGGGTCTTCACAGTACCATAAACATCATTGAGACCTTTCAAGAAACACATGATGTACTCAGATTCTTTGTGCTTGATAACCGTTTTAATGAAATCACATTCACACTTAACCTTGTAGGTGCAGCCCAACGTTGGTCTGAGAGATTCAAGTTCCTCCCACAACGCTTTTAGATCTGTGAAGAAATCTGTGACAGATCTTTCTCCCTGTTTGGTTGAGTGTTGTTCTTGAAGGAGATCAGAGATCCTAAAATGGTCCCCCTTCGAAAAACGTTCGCGGAGATCATCCCACAAGTCTTTCGCGTTTTCGATGTACACGACGCTTTGAGCGATCTAGGCATTCATGGCGCGCGTCAACAATGATATTACCATCATGTTGCATCGTTCCCAGGCGTCATGGAGGGCAGTTCCTTGTTCTGGATTTTTGACACTACCATCGAGAAACTTGTGTTTGTTCTTGGAAATCAAGGCACGTTTCGTGGCACGACTCCAAGCATGGTAGTTGGCCCCATCAAGTTGAATGTTGATCAACGTTGCCCCTGGATTTTCACCAGGATGCAAGTAAAAAGAACTTGAAGGATTTTGAGATTCATCCGTGGTAACGGTATCCCCTGACGCCATCAAGAAAGCAAGAAGAAAACAAAAGGATTTTGAAATGAAAAGAGAAGAGAAATAAAGAGCGAGACCTAACTTAGCGAAAGCAAATGCTCCTAATACCATATTGGGAATTCATGACTGCTATCCTTTTGATAGCCAGAGAGACAGAGAGAAGGAAAAGAAAAATCTGATATATTCAGTGTTGTAAAAAGATAGGTATACAAGGCTTATATATAGAGTTTTAAAAACAGAAAAAACATAAACTTAACAATATTGATAAACCGGTAAAACCCAACGAAACGCACAACGAGAGAGCGATACCATCAAATGAAGACATTGTTGTCTTGCTGGGATAAAAACGACACTATGACCACCAAGAGTGAGCACCACCACCACTACCTTATCCGCCAGCGACATTCTAATTTTCCTCAAATTCAATCTCCTTCTTCTCAACCCAAATTTCTTTTAATTTTAGTTGGTTGATTAATTAATCTCGTGTGATAATAGATGAGAAATTGGCTTTTTTTCACATGAATTTCACATTACAATTAACATTAACATTCAAAGAACACAACAACATATCAATCTTGATGTTAATGAACCTGATTGTATTTCGATGTGCTCGTGTTTTCTTGGTCTTCGTCTTTCAAATATCTACTTTGTATACCCTTTTGATTCGAGACATGTGATGTAACTTTGGTGTATTGTAATTTCGAACCGCAAAGAAATTAAAGTTTTCTGTAAATGTAAACGATGAATATATTCTCTGAACATTGTGGAAAATGTGAGTGAATGTTCTCTCATGTAAGAATGAATCGGTGATATAAATGAATTCCAATGTGAATTAAAAGATGGCTTGAGGAGTAGTTGGAGGAAGTTGAAACTAGTAGTCGGAAGAAGTTAAGAGCATGAGGAACCGTTCTTTCAAAAAATGTTTTTGTATTTTTTTAATTTTTAAATTTAATTAATAAAAAAATGAAAAGTAATTAATAATAAATCATTTTTTAACTTTTTAATTTTGTAATCTAAAACACAAAATTCTTATTTTTCTAAACTTTAAAAACATAAATTAAGGAAACCTTTTATTATTATTTATTTTAAGTCAACTTTTTTTTTATCCTTTTTATTTAACATTTATTTTTGGATATTTTTTAGAAACAATTTTATTTGTCCAGACGAAATTGGGTGTTGAGAAGCATGATGATGATGTCCATAAAGAAAGATAATAGCATCAAAATGATTGGAATTAAAACAAGACATAATAAGTATGTGTGAGCATAATGTATGGCATGATTTATGTATTAATTGTATCACACAGAGTATGTTATATCTGGTATGTGTGATAATTAAAAAGTGTTTTGTTGTCTCGATAATCGACTACAATACTAATCTAGTCAACTAGGGTAGTTCTGGAACTTGGATTTGGGCCTATCATAACCTAGTCAACTAGGTTTGTCCTGACAGCAGTTGATAGATAAAAACAGATCATTGCACCTTCTGGAAAAGGAGGTTATTCAACCCAAAGAAAGAAAGAAAAGTGTGGAATATCTTCTTGGAGCAAATTTTGCAACAAGGGCTTAAGTGTTCATCAAGAATTATCATCAAGATCAAATGAAGAGGGTGTAATATTGACACCAAAGTTGTGTACTAAATCAGGTGTTATTGTTCCATTACTGTCACTTTTTTGTATTAGTTTTTTGTAATTTCTTGAATCTGAAATTTTGTGTGTTATCATTGTGAATGTTGTAATTGTGTGTAATTGCTTGGAGCATTACAATTTGCACATTTCTTGAAGGGGTATTTTAATAGAGTTACTTTAGGACTACCTTCAGGACGAGGTTCCTAGAGAAATACTTCCCTGACAACACCAAACACGAGAGGGAAGCTGAATTCCTCACGTTCCAACAGGGGAACCTGACTGTGCAGGCATACACCGACATGGTAACAACGAAGTTGTTGTTGACTAAAGTACATAAACTAATTTGATTAAATTTTATATCTCATTTCTATGACGATGTGTACTATAAATTGTGGCAATAATAAGGTTGAGGTATGTGCATTATTATGCTTATTTTATAAAATACCTCTTAATAAACCCAATTACAATTATTGTAGGGGTGTGAGTCACAAACCACCCTTTGAGGGTTTACCTAGTGAGTGTAGTGGTGGGGCCTTCATTGTGAGACATGGAGAACTCTCTAAGTGGCACTCATGAAACAAGATACATGCACAAGGCTATAATGTGAAATCACTAATTAGAACCTAAAATGAACATCGATATTGTATGTGTTATTTACTAAAATCTGGTCATAGAAGATGTAGTTCAAGACAATTAAGTCTTTGTATTTTCTCGTGTGGAAGTTTATAAGCACTTAGGATAAGGCTCAAACCCGGAAGGTTTCTTATGCTGAATTATAATATTTTGTTTTAAAAGATAATATATTTTGTTTTATTTTTTTAAATTATGTGGGAGACTGTTGGAAATATTTTAATATAATTTAAAATATATATAATTAAACTATTATCCTACGATTAGTAATATTTTTATGAACTTTTAATTTTATGGATAAATGTTATTTATGGTTAACAGTTATATTTTTATTATGAATTAATATTTTATTTAATTAGACTATTATAATTGACTCTTAAGTTTCTCTTTACTGTCTACCAATATCCTATAAATATCCCTTATTTGTATGAGAATAAACACAATAACAAACACTACAACTCATATTATAATTGTTTTGTATTGTTCTCTATATAATCTTTTAAGACATTGATGTTTATAAGGTTTAGAGAAGCGCATATGATTTTATTTTTCCCTGTGCAGTAGGGTTTTTCTCTCTAAGGATAATGCTCTACGTGTCTCAACCCAAGATATTACTCCTTTCTTTATGTACCATAGTGGCGAGATTGGTCGATATACCATAGTGGCCAGATTGCCCGCCATCCTAAAAAGGTCATCATGCAACTCTAAAAGTTGCTAACTTACAATAACCACTAAGACTGAAGGAATACCACGCGGACCACGACCGAGTACATAACGATATACCGAATCAACATCTCACCAGTAAAAACCACATTATAAGCTAATTTGCATAACAACCAAATTGGTTAACTACCAGGCCTCCTTAAAACATAGGGACAACATCTACACTAACCAGCCACAAAACAAACATGTATGGTAATGGCCGAATATCGTGTACTCTAACTTAGAGATTAAACCACTACGAAAGAATGTTGGGCCTGAAATCCGAGCCCAACCAAGTCCACATAAGCCCAATAAAGGATTGGACCACTCTAAACATAACCAAGGCCCAACCCATGGTTTGAACCGAAGTGAATGAGATTAGTTTTCTATAAATAAGAGTGAACCCCAGTAATTAAATGTATGCATTTCATTAGTGCACACTCTGATATTTGACTTTGAGAACTTTTGTTGATTTGATCGTCGAAGTCTTTTCTGCAGGTAACCACCCCATGTTCCATCAAATATCGAGTGACGAAGACATGACAAATAAAACTGAGGGCATCAATCCGAGAAGTTTAAAAATTATGGTAAGATAAGATTTAGGTCACATAATGATCTAACATTATCTATTCAGGAACATTTTTTTTTTATCTATTATTGTTATAAGAATTGTTGGATGTGATTAATATTCTTCTTCGGTTTAATTTTTTTATTATTATCAGTGTTATTTGTTTTAAAATTTTCTAACAACACACACTAAGTTGTGCAACATCATGTTTTTACTCTAATATTTGGTGTATGTACTTTTAATATTTGACTTTTGATTGATTGAGGTAGAAAGGAATTTCTTTTTTTCTAAAGGATGTCAAATGTTAAAGTATATTTTTATTTTGTTGAAGCCAAAAGTATCAGCTCTCTTGAATGTGGGTGTTATATACTTTCATTCTGCAACCAATATAAAAAAAACAAATAACATAAAATTTCCTACAAAATATCTGAACACCTGTTCGTTTAAGAAATGCTCGCTCTTTTAAATGAGTGACAGAGAAGATACCATTTTTTGAGCCAAATTGTTGGTGAAGCCTACCATTTCAATTTCAATGATCGTGCATAGAAATATAGACCAAGTTTTAACGCGTCCTAAAGAATAAATAACAAAAAATAAAATTTAGATTCTTTTTTACTGGATTCTTTTCACCAATTTTTATATTTTAAATTATATTAAAAAAATATTTAAAACACAGTATACTTTTAGTATTTAGCAAAAATAACACTAAAATATCTAAAAACAATAAAATAATCAAAATTTTTCTCGACATAAATAATTTTTTAACAGTTAAATTTTAATATTCACAATAAGATTTCACAACTTGAAGTGACACTTTTAAATGATTTTCTTTTTTTTTTAATATTTCAAAATCAATTAAAAAATATAATTTTAAATTGTAAAAAGAAATTATTAAAATATGATTGTTGATTGAAAATCTGCCAACAAAAGGGTACCCCTACACATGTAAGTACTCACATATATGATGGCAGATGTTGTTTCTCATACATGAGAAAGCATTTTACAACATCATAACCCTAAATTCATCAAAACTAAGAACCCCATCCCCATTAAGGTCAAATCTAGCTATCATAGTTTCACACTCATCTATGCTCTTGCACTCTCCTAATCTACCAAGCATTCTCATCAAACTCTTCGGTGTGATGCAATCACACCCCTCCATTTCATACATCTTAAAAGCTTCTCTCAGGTCTTTCACTTTCTCTTCTTCTTCTCCTTCCTCCACAAACCTCACAAAATCATCCAACCCCACCAACCCGTCCTTGTCCGAGTCCAGAACCTCCACCAAGGCCTCCGCCTCCGCCCACGACAGCTTCCCGCCGATCGCCTCCACGCACTGCCGCAACTCCGACGGTGATATTTTGCCGTCTCCGTTCTCGTCAAAGTGGTTGAAAACACGCACATACTGAGTCACCTTGTCCCTCATGTTACCAAAAAATCACGCCTTCAAATTATGATTCTCACCGCACTTTCCTTTGCAAGTAAATGCAGATACACTCGTTGTCAATTACTCTAAAAACGGTGAAGATCTATAAAATCGCGATAGAATTCTGAGCTTCACCACCGACAATACTTCAAATGTTTCAAAGGATAAAAGCTTAACAGAATTCAGAGCTTCAAAGACTTAAAATCGATGGGAACAAAAACCTTGATGAAATGATTATATAACAAGAAATGATAGCAGAGACTTGGGAAAAAACCTTGTGTATAGATGAAGAAGAAATTGAAAAATGGTATTGGTGAGGGAATGGGGAGAGGGAAATTTATATATATGATTTAGAAGGGAAGAGAATTTTGAGACGAGAGTTGACCTAATAACTTGTATGACCCGTTAAGAGCGCAACACCGTCGTGTATGGACCTGTTATGCATGGAAACTGTCAAAAATTCCACACCAGTTGACATTCAAACAGGCACAATATTTTTATATTTTAAAATTTTATACACCCATTTAATATTTTTTTTTATTACTTTTAATATTTTTTTTTACGAATAGAAATATTTACTTTTTTTATAGTTATTTTATCGCGATTATAGTGCGAAATAACATTTTTCTTTACAGTAAAGACAAGAAATGGGAAAGAACGCACTGGAATCTTCCTGAAAAAGGCCCACTCGGGTAGAAATTTCTAGAACTGAAAAGCAGACCACAGAACACAGTTGACCGCATTTGGACCAGAAAATAGAGTTCACATGCAAATTATTGTTTTTTTTATAGTTATTCCGCCCACTTTTATTTTTTATGTGAATGAGAAAAAGTATAAAAACATGTGCTAAATTGATATATGTAAGTGGTAGGAAATTTAATTAATTCACTTCAATTAATCTAACTGCAACATGATTTTCATGAGGGTTGTGTAAGAAAGGATTATAGGTATGTATTATATAAATGATTTGATGAGAAAAATAATATTTTTTGAAAAATAGCATTCAGATTCATGTGTTAAGTTTTGAGAAAAGAGTATTCGGAGTTTCTTTATTATCTAGAAACTTCTAGAATATAAAAGCTTTTCCAATCGCGAAGTTGCTGCTACCAAAACCAGAAGAGGGGCTCCATCCATGTATACAGAACGTTCAATTATGTTTAAACTTAATTGTCAGTGAAACCTAATAAATTTGTTTAAAAATAATGATATTTTAACTACTAAATTTTAACAATTTTATCTTATAATATGAGGTGTTATTTTTTAAATAATTTTGAAATATTGAAAATAAAAAAATAAAAAACTAATAAATTACTAAAAAGATATCATCTAATGTTATAAGAAAAAGTTATTAAAATTTAGTAGTCAAAAATATTTTTCTTATGATAAATAATATTTGATAATAAGTCTAAGTAAATTTTTTTATGTTGTTCTTGTTATTGTCGGTGGAACCTAATAAATTTGTTTAAACTGATAAATAATATTTTATAATAATTCTATATAATAGTTGATAGTGTTTTTTTTAAAGACATGGGATATCGCATTTCAGTAATCTCCTTAATTTCTACAAGTTACATAAAAAATAAATCACTACTAAAATCTTCCATATTTTATGAAGATTTTTTATAAAATTTTGTAAAAAAGGTATTTCTTGCTATTTTTTTCTATAAATTTTTATCATTAGCTAATGTTTTCGTGAATAATTAGTTAACGTAAAATTTAAAAATTTGAAAATGTTTTTATGAAAAATATTTGCAATAGTACGTAATTTTTCCTGCAAATTTAAATTTCGTGAATAAATTTCGTATATATTTTCAATTCACAAATGTTGCTTGCAAAAAAAAAAAATTATATGTAATTTTCTTGCGAAATTGAATTTGTAAATTTTTTTTTCTACTAATATTTTTGCAAAAAATTCCGCAAGGATTTTTTTATAATAAATTTTTAAAAATATGTAATTACAATTTGTGGTCTTGTGTTGTAGTCTTAGTTTTATATTTTCTTAAATGTAATTTTATCCAATTTTAAATTTTAAATATGCTTATATATTTTATATTTTATATTTTAATTAAATAAACTATTTTAATTATACCTTAAATGAATATGGCATAGTTAAGGTTGAATTGAAATAATGGAAAATAAATAAAATGGAGAAATTTTAAACTATAAAAACAATCATTACAAAAAAAACATGAATGAAATAAATAAAAAAATTGATTTAGCTTATTACTTTTGTAGTGTTGTAAGTATGATTGGATTATCATTAAAAAAGTTAAGTTTTGTTCACTAGAAAAATGAAATTTAGTCACCGATATTAGTCACCGAAATAATTTAGTCGCAAATTGTGAGTGAAATAGCCACTGATTTAGCGACTGAATAAATGTACAATAACTTTTATTCATATAACGACCGAAACAGCGACCGACTATTTTTAGTCTCTAAATATTATGTTTTAACCACCGATTTAGCGACCAAAATAAATCTTATTTTGTAAAATATATTTAATATGGTAATTAACCACCGAATATTTTTGGTCGCTAATTATTATTTGATATGTAATATTTTAGCCACAGATTTAGCGATCGAAATAAATTTTATTTTATAAAATATATTTAATATGATATTTAGCCACCGAATAATTTTTGTTGCTAAACATTATTTAATATGTAATATTTTAGCCACCGATTTAGCGACCAAATTAATTTTTATTTTATAAAATATATTTAATATGATATTTAGCCACCAAAATAATTTTGGTTGCTAAACATTATTTAATATGTAATGTTTTAGCCACTAATTTAGCGACCAAAATAATTTTTTTTTATTAAATATATTTAATATGATATTTAGCCACTGAATATTTTTTGTCGCTAAATATTCTTTATTATGTAATGTTTTAGCCACCCATTTAGCGACCAAAATAAATTTTATTTTATAAATATGTTAAATATATTACTTAGTCACCGAATATTTTTCACTCACTAAAACATTATCCAGTATCTAATACTTTAGCCACCAATTTAGCCACCAAATAAAGTATTATATTATAAAATATTTTTAATATATTAAGTAGTCACTTAATATTTTCAATAGCTAAAATATTATTTATTTAATATAAATTATAATTAATTAAATTATGTATTTTTACATTTTGTCGAAACTTAAAGAAAAATAATATCCTACTTTAAAAAGATACTCCACTACCATTAAAACCACTACCACCACGATCACCACCACTATCACTACCACTACCTTCACCATCACCACCAGATTTCTTTTCTCGTTGTCGTTTTGCCCTAATCGTTAATGTTTTGTCTCCTAACAGTTGTGAAGGTAACTAGGCTACGGTCACCCACAGTAGCGATGGTCACCCACGGCAGTCGTAACGTCGTGCTCCCTTCACTTCATAATTCTTTTTCTGTTTCTTCATTTTTCTTTGCTGCTTAATTGTGTTGATAGCTAATTATTGAACTCATATGCAATGTAATTTGATTGTTATAGTTTAGGAACACCATATTTTGTTTGCTCTCTTGCCTTAGGTAAATATGAATTTTATTTAAGTTTTGAATTAATTCTCACTAGTTTTGAATTTTGTAAATATTTTAGTTTAAATGGGCTAGACAAGTGACAGTTGGTTGATTCTTAGTATCTTGATGCTTAGTAAACAATTCACATTCACTGATTATTAAATAATTAATAATTAATCCATGATTATTATCTTCATTCTACATTCTTCAAAGTTTATATCATAATTTCTAAATTCCTTTTGCTTGATTATACTGAATGGAAAAAATTAAATGAAAATGTTAGTTTCAAATCCATGTTATAAAGATATACCTAGAATGAAGGTTGGTTTGTATCATATTCTAAAGTTTAATTGGTATATAATATTAATTAATATATGTTGGATTCTATAACTTTTTCCTTGTCACGTTACAATTTAATCCATTATAAGAATTACATAGATTAGCTACCATAAACGAGGGTCCGCTAAAAATGGGACGCTATTAAGTGTCCCTTAAACCAACTCTATATGATATATAGTAATTAAAAAAATTAAAGTCACCAAAGTGGATGCTAAGCAGATTCTAAGAATTTAAAAACTAAAAAAAATACAATAATAATGAGATAACGTGTACTGGAAAAACACATAAAAATATTAATATAATATTATGAATTAAATAATATTAATGAGTAGATACATAATCGAAGCAGTTAATGGTAATCATTAATTAAATTCAAAGTAATTATGTGTGCGTTTAAATGATACAAACAATTTTTTTTTTATTAAAAATAAAAAAATTGTGTCTAAAATTTATTTCGCCTGTGCCAAAATTTAGTTTTCCCTCCTTTTCAAATACTTTTCATGTTTTAAACTTTTTTGGTATAATTAGTCGCATAGTACCCAGTTTGGTACTGAAGTTTCTAATTGGTACCCGCTTTTAAAAAAGTGTCAATTGCATTGTAATGCCACGTGTCAGTGTCACTATCAAATGTCATTGTGATGATTTCTATTTAGTCCCCATTTATGTTTTTTCGTTTCAATTTAGTACCTACTTATGTGTATTTGATTCAATTTTGACCTAATAATTTTTAATAATTAAAATATTTTTTAATAAAATTAAAAGTAATTAAG
>Ga0099823_1008895_pt1 | contig 10199 bp, 12 predicted proteins | sample CowpearedBW_FD_76831 | JGI IMG/M metagenome (GOLD analysis project Ga0099823, IMG submission 76831) | Root nodule microbial communities of legume samples collected from California, USA - Cow pea red BW | ecosystem: Host-associated > Plants > Roots > Nodule | place: USA: California | collected...
AATAAGAAGATAGAAGATTTGGAGGCAGATTATGATGAATTGAAAGACAAGTACGATGGTGCCGTAGGTGAACTTGACGACTTGAAGAATTGCATCATCCAAGAGCATATCAACGACTTTGAGAAGGGATTGCGGCAAGCGCCTTTTTTCATCAAGAAGTTGACGCAGCTGACTCAAAATTTGATGTGAACAAGGACGTTGTTGATGGGAAGCTTATCAAGGAGGATTAGAGCAGTCTAGACGAGGAGGTAGAGAAGGAGTTGGCCGAAGAAGAGAAGGTGGATGATGCTACGGAGGTGGCCCATGATTCAGCAGAATAGGACATTGATTTTTTAATGATTTAAAAGTATTATTGAGTCTATGTTTGTAATCACTGGTACATTATGTTCATTACATTGGCACATTTCTTTGCGTTTATGCTTAATGCGATTAATGTTCTGTATGTTATTGTGTATGCTGGGTTTTGATGATTTGTGGTGTATGTTATGTATGGCGCAATCGATTGTATGTTAAGGGTGTTTGACCCAGGCCGCTTACATGTGGTAAGGGTGGGGAACTTAAACGAATTAACAACGAGTTAAGGGTGTTCGACCCAGGTCGCTTACTTGTGGTAAGGGTGGGGAACTTAAACGAATTAACCACGAGTTAAGGGTGTTCGACCCAGGCCGCTTACTTGTGGTAAGGGTGGGGAACTTAAACGAATTAACCACAAGTTAAGGGTGTTCGACCTAGGCCGTTTACTTGTGGTAAGGGTGGGGAACTTACACAAATTAACTACAAGTTAAGGGTGTTCGACCTAGGCCGCTTACTTGTGGTAAGGGTGGGGAACTTAAATGAATTAACCACAAGTTAAGGGTGTTCGACCCAGGTCGCTTACTTGTGGTAAGGGTGGGGAACTTAAACGAATATGAAAGTAAAAATATAGGAAAGCCGTATAGTTGAGAACCCTTCATTTTATTTATTAAATATAGGTGAGGAAAAAGAGTACACCCAGGGTTACAAGTATTCGGCTCAATGCATTATACATTTAACTGAAATAGAATTTGAGGTGGGACACATTCCAAGTGTCGGGTATCATAGTCGGCCGCATGCAATTTAAGTTCGTGCATAGAGGAAGGTGGGTGGAGGTAGACGTTCTTGGCGAAGGGGCCGGGTTGTAGGGTAAGTGCCATGCACTGGAGGATCATCTCTTGGTTGAGGTGTGGGGTGCGAAGAGCTGCCTTACTGAAGCGATCTATGAACGCCCAAGAGGGAGATTGTGGTAGTTTGGTGTGGACGACTACCAGCGAAATGGGTGGAGAACATATGGGATAGAACGTCGAAGCTGTCGATGGAGTAAGGTGGAACGATTGTGAACCATTCTAGAGCAGGGCCCTTGAGGGTGGTCGGGAAGGCTTTGCAGAAGACTACGTCTTGGGACGTGTACAGGGCGACATGGGTGATGTATACTTTGAGGTGTTCATCAGGGTCGGTTTCGCTGGTGTAACGGTCCAGCGTGAAGGGTTCCCACTAGGCAGGAAGGGGGGTGTTGGCGATAAAGTTGGTGAAGGAGTGACGACGTCTGGGCTGGTGGGGAGGGAGTAGATGAGGTGGGATGGGATGGTTGATCATAGCGGGGAAGGTAGAGGTAAGGTTGTGAGGGGGGATGTGGGTTGTTGGGAGGTATTGTGGGTTGTAAGGGGTACATGTGTAGTGTGTAGGGTGGTGGGTACGTTGTAGGGTATCTGGGTGGTGGGGAAGGTAGCAGTAGGGGTTGGGGCTGCAGTATGCCCTGGTTGAGTGGATGGGAATTGAGTGGGATGGGTGGAGGGAATGAGTGTTTGTTGGGTGGTGGTGAAGGTGTGAGGGGTGGGGTTGAATTTGCTTTCCTCTTCTGTGGGCTGGAAGGTCGGGGACCTTGCAGCCTCAGACGCCTCCTTGGCTTTTTCCTTCAAGGTGGGATCAACTTCGATCTTTCTCCTAAGGCGAGAGTTCTCTTGCCGCAGCGCCTCCATCTCATCAGCGTTGCGTTTCTTCAGATCTACTAGTTCTTGTTGCATCTTCGCCTAGCCGTCCAAGATGGTGGCTAGGTCAGGGGTGATGCCAGCAGGTCCTGAGGGACCAGCATCCGCTTGCTTGTTCACTCCATCTCTGTTGTGGGTGGAAACCATCGTCAGAGAAAAACAGGTACTAAGGTGTTCTTCTCGTGCCCCACGGTGGGCGCCAATTGTTCCTACAGGGAACAAACAAGATAAGTTAGGCACAAGCGTCACCTCACCCATGTAGTCCGCTATCTCCTAAGTTGGCTTCTTCCCGGTTGATACATGTCGGCTTGGACCCAGGAGGGGTTACCTGCAGAAGGGACTTCGAAGCTCAAGTAAGTCAAAGCTCTCAAAAGATCAAATCAGTGATTAGTGGAGTAATAAATGCGTACCTTTAATTATTGGGGTCCACGTGTATTTATAGAGCATTAATCATGTTTGGTTATGTCATGGGCCGGGCCTTGGCTTGGGCTTTAGTTTGGCTATAAGTGGGCCTGGGCCCTAACCCAGGCCCTTAGGAGGACCCATTCAACACTAGGGGGGCTTGGATTTTATTAAGTATATTGGAGTAGCCGGCCTAGGCCGACTACTTTCCTTAGCGGTTTACGTTGGTCATTTGTCATTTTGTGCAGGTTGTTTCTCTAGACGTTTAGGTTATCGGTTTAGGCTAGTAAGTATCAGGCCAACTCAGCCTAGATTGACTACTTGACTACTTTGGCCTATATATATCATTTTATTACTATTTGGTCGAATTGACTAGGTATGATATACTTTTCATCTAATACTATACACGAGATATATATATATATATATATATATATAAATAAAAAGGAGTTGGAAATCTAATATCTTACTATATATATAAATACAAACATATTTTGTAAAATTAAATTAAATTTAAAGTGTATTTTTAAAAAAATTAACATTTAAAAAAAAGCTACGGAGAAAATGTTTTGGAAAGAGATCCGAAAACTTTGTGCATCGTAATATTATGATGTCAGACTAAACTTGAATTGTCTTGTCGTGAACATTGTCCAAACACTCAACCTATAATTTCTTTTTCTCGTGCTGCATGCTCAAGCCAACTTTAATGTGCTTTTAGGAAGAGAATGGATTGATGGGATGGCGCAATCCCTTAAACTTTGCATCAAAAAATTCTTATGGAACTGAGGTGAACATCTCGAGTGAGTAAAGGATATGTCCAGCTTAAGTTACCGATGCTGATTTTCCTCTCAAGGCAGTGAATTATACCTTTCTTCTTTAAAGATTCACAAAATCTCAACGAAAAGATTGAGCCTTTATATTTTTGAGGATGGACCCACACGAGGGATTTAAGATCAGATCAAGAGATTGATCATACGAAGACTCTCAATAAAGCAGTTAATGATGAGGCCACAGTTGAAGTAGACAGAGATGAGGTCACATCGGCTTCCGATTTGAGAGGAAGAGAAAGATTTTTTTTCCCAAAAAAGTACGGTTTGCTCGTTTTATTACGTACAGTACATTCCATTTTAAATTTACAAACATAACACTTTTTTCTATTTTAATTGGAAATTCGGTCTTTTAGGTCTGTTCGTTTACGTGGATTCATTGCACGGATCAAATTAGATGAGTGAACGTACACTTATGATAGTTGTTCGTTTTTAATGATTTATGAGAAAGTGAGTGAGAGGATTTACGAGATTTACATCTCATTAAAATGGAGAAATTTATTAGATGCAATAAAAATTTTACCTTAATATCCCTAATCCAAATTCACCTACCACACTACATTCTCACTATTCTGTATTTGGCCAATTTAACCATATAAATAACAACAAACAACCCCCACATATATGTCGAAAACAACTAAAGTACACACTTCGAGTCAGTATAGACCTAAACCAGCCTAAACTCATAACAAAAGTTGCTAATGAAACGGCCAACCTAGGACAGTACACGGACAAAGACGACATAAGCCAACCTAGGACAGTACACAGACAAAGACGACATAAGCCAACCTAGGACAGTACACGGACAAAGACAACATAAGCCAACTAGAGAAGTAACCAGATCAGACCGTTCCAAAAGACTTAGCGAAATCAAAGCCTCCTGATATCCAATGAGCCCACAATAATCGAACTAAGGGCCTGGGCCAGGGTCCAAGCCCACCTACAGCCCAAATTAGAGCCTAGCCCATGACGAGGCCAAACATAATTAATGCTCTATAAATACGCGTCGACCCTAGTAATTAAAGGTACGCATTCATTACTCTATTAATCACTTGTGCAGGTAACCCCTCCCGGGTCCACACAGACATGTGCAAACCGGAAAGAGGCCAACTGAGGAGATAGCGGACTGCATGGGCAAGGTGACACTTGTGCCTAACTTATCTTATTTGTTTTGTGCAGGAACAATTGACATCCACCGTGGGGCACGAGACAACACCTTAGCACTCATTTTTCTCTGAAGATGGTTTCAACCCGTAGTAGAGCTAGAGTTAACAAGCAGGCAGATGCTGGTCCCTCAGGACCTGCTAACATCACCCCTGACCTGGCCGCCATGCTAGACGACCAGGCCAAAATGCAACAAGAGCTCGCAAATCTGAAGAAACGCATCGCTGATGAGATGGAGGCACTACGACAAGAGAATTCTCGCCTCAGGCGAAAGATTGAAGTCGATCCCACCCAGAAAGGAAAAGCCAAGGAGGCGTTTTAGGCTGCAAGGTCCCTGGCCTTCCAGTCCACAGAAGAAGAAAGTGAATACAACCCCACCCTTCACACCTTCACCACCACCCAACAAACACTCATTCCCTCCACCCATCCCACTCACTTCCCCTCTACCCAACCGAGTGACACTGCAGCCCCCACCCCTATTGCTACCCTCCCCACCACCCAGGTCCCCTACAACATACCCACCACCCTACACACTACCCATGTCCCACCTTACAACCCACACTACCTTCCGGTAACCCACATCCCTCCTCACAACTTCACCTCCACCTTTCCCACTCTTGTCCATCATCCCATTCCCCCCTATCCGTTCCCACCCCACCAACCTAGGCGTCGCCACCCCTTCACTGACTTCATCGCCAACACCCCCTTCCCGCCTAGTGGGAATTCTTCACACAGGACCGCTACACCGTTGAAACCAACCCTGACGAACATCTTAAAGTCTACATCACTCATGTCGCCTTGTACACGTCCCAAGATGCAGTCTTTTGCAAAGCCTTCCCCACCACCCTCAAAGGCCCTGCTCTAGAATGGTTCACAACCCTTCCACCCTACTCCATCGATAGCTTCGATGCTCTCTCCCATATGTTCTCAACTCATTTCACTAGCAGCCGCCCACACCAAACCACTACAATCTCCCTCCTGGGCATCAGGTAAGAACAAGGTGAACCACTCAGAGCATTCATCGATCGCTTTAGCAAGCCAGCCCTTCGTACCCCACACCTCAACCAGGAAATGATCCTTCAATGTATGACACTCACCCTCCAACCTGGCCCCTTCGCCAACAATGTTTACCTCCACCCACCTGCCTCTATGCACGAGCTCAAGTTGCGTGCGCCCGACTACGTTCGCATGGAAGAAATGCAGACCCTCCACACCAAATTCTGCAATGACTATGCAACCACCTCCGCCAACCCAACTCCGCAGGCCCCCCGCCCCGATACCCGCCCACGCGAGCCACGCCAACCCCGTTTTACCATATATGCCTCCCTTACTGTAGCCTGATCCCGCCTCCTTGATGAGCTCCTACAAGTTGACCTCATTTCGCCACCATGCAAGACAACCACTCCCCCTAATGCTGATATGATCAAATACTGCCGCTACCACCGCAACCACGGTCACACTACGGAAGACTACAAAGCACTCCAGGATAAAATAGAAGAACTGGTTCGTGCTGGTCACTTTCGCTGCTTCATCCGTAGAGATGATTATCCCTCTCGATCCCGTCACCCCCCTCGATCTGACCACAGACGCCTTCCACACGACTCTCGCCACGAAAGACGCCTCGCCCAACCCGCTAACCAGGATCCCCAACCGGCTAACCAGGATCCCCAACCGGCTCGCACCGACATCACCTCGCCGATCCTCCCCTACGTGGCACTATCAACACCATCTCTGGTGGCTTCGCTAGTGGAGGATCCACTTCTTTTACCAGAAAGAAACACCTCCGCCATATTCAATCCATCAACCATATTACCCATTCCCATCACAGACGCCGCATGCCTCACATTATCTTCACAAACGACGACTTTCAGGACCTCAACCACCAACAAGACGACCCCATGGTCATCACTGTTGAAATTGAAAACTACGCCGTTAAGAAAGTCCTTGTTGACCAGGGCAGCTCTGTCGACATCCTCTACTGGGCCACCTATCAAAAACTCCAGCTCTCAGACACTGCCATGGTTCCATATGACGAACCAATCTATGGCTTCTCTAGCGAACAAGTTTCCACCCGCGGCTACATTAACCTTCACACCGTGTTTCGCGATGGAACCCAAACTAAAACCATTCCCATCCACTTCCTTATCATTGACGCACCCACATCCTACAATGTCCTCCTTGGCCGTCCTTCGCTCAACACCCTCGGTGCTGTCGTCTTCACCCCTCATCTGGCCATGAAGTTCCCTTCCCCTTCCAGTGACATCCTCACCGTCTATTGCAACCAACGCCTGGCACGCGAATGCTACATGGCCAGCCTACGCCCACAACTCCCAATCCAACAAACCAACCAAATTGAGCGACCATCTGGCTCCGGCATCGCTCTATCAGGCGAAGATCTAGACCCTAGAGTGGGTCGGGATGTTTGTCTCGAACTTGTTGAAGAAACCACACCTCTAGAACTCCCAAATGGCCACTCCATCAACTTAGGCACCGGTTTGAACTCTGACGAGCGTGCCATCATCACACCTATCCTGGTCAGCAACACAGACCTTTTCGCTTGGTCAGTCGTTGACTTACCTAGGGTAGACCCTCTAGTAGCATCCCACAAGTTATCCTTCTACAAAGAAGCCCGCTACATATCCCAGGAAAAAGGCAAACTCGGCGAAGAACGACACCTAGCAGCTAAGGATGAGGCCGACAAGTTACTGAGCGTAGGATTCATTGAAGAAGCTCAATACACCACTTGGCTTTCCAATGTAGTCTTGGTGAAGAAAGCCAATGGCAAATGGCGGATGTGTGTACACTACACGGATCTAAACAAAGCCTGTGCTCGAGATGCCTACCCCTTACCCAATATCGACCGACTTGTCGATGGCGCGACAGGGAATAAAGTACTTAGTTTCTTGGATGCATACTCTGGATACAACCAAATCCCTATGGCCGCATCTGACATGAACAAGACCGCCTTCATCACTGACGACGCCAATTACTTTTACAAAGTTATGCCCTTTGGTCTTAAAAACGGTGAACCAACCTACCAACGGCTAATGGACAAAGTTTTCAGCCATCTGATGGGACAATGTGTCAAAGTGTACATCGACGACATGGTTGTCAAATCCCCAAGCCATCACCAACACGCCCAGGACCTCTCCGTAGTCTTCTCTGCATTACGCCAATACAACCTTCGCCTCAACCCCGACAAGTGTGTATTCAACGCGGTAAGTTCCTTGGATTTATGTTAACCCAACGCGACATCGAGGCCAATCCTGAGAAGTGCAAGGCAATTATCGAAATGCGTAGCCCCACCATCAAAGAGGTCCAACGCCTCATAGGCTGCCTTACAGCCATTTCCCGCTTCCTGCCCAAACTCGCTGAACAAACCAAACCCATAGTCAAACTCCTGAAAAAATTCGCCTGCTTCACGTGGACGGGCGACTACGAACAAATTTTTCAGAAACTTAAAACGACCCTCACCTCACCACCTATCCTTCACAAGCCGGACACTCGCCAACCCCTACTAGTTTACATCACAACCACCGACCACACCGTCAGCGTTGCGCTTGTCCAAGACATAGAGGGCACGCAGCATCCTGTCTACTTCGTTAGCAGAACGCTACAGGATCCTGAAACCAGATATCAAATGATGGAAAAACTAGCCCTGTCCTTGGTCTACGCAGCTCACCGCCTACGCCCATACTTCCAAAACCATAGCATCACCGTCAAAACCGACTACCCGATCTAGAAGATATTGCAAGAACCAGACCTGGCAAGACGGATGTCATCCTGAGCTGTTGAATTATCAGAGTTTAACATTCGTTATGAACCTCACGACCCCATTAAATCCCAATGCCTCCTAGACTTCGTCAATGACCTCCAACAAACACCCACGGAGGACCAGTGGACATTTTATATAGATGGTTCTTCAAATCCGAAAGGTGTCGGTGCTAGTATCGTGTTAGAACGGCCTAACGATATTCTCATTGAGAAATCCCTCCACTTTGCCTTCAAAACATCCAATAATCAAGCCCAGTACGAAGCCATCATCCCCGGCCTCTCTCTTGCCCGCAAAGTTGGCATCAAAATGTTAACGTGGAAAACCGATTCCAAGCTTATTGTGGGCCACCTGAATGACGAATTCCAGATTAAAGACCCCATCCTTTTACAATATTACCACCTGGTCCGCACAGTCATTCAATCCCCAGGATCGACAACATCAGAGCCGACATCCTCTCCAAATTAGCCAGCACCAAGCTAAAAACCCGCCATCGATCTTTATTGTAGCAAAATTTATCTACACCTTCCATCAGAAATACTTGCCACAACCTAACCTACGCCCCAGCCGACAATACCACCCCTCCCCAAACCCACAACTCGACAACCCCCTATATCCAATATCTCCAAACCGACAACCCCCCACAAGATGCTGACAAAACTTGGCTGGCTAAGGCCGCCAGATATACCTTGATAGGCGATGACCTCTACAAACGCGGGTACGGCCAATCGCTTCTCAAATGTGTCACTACAAAACAAGCGCAGTATATCATTAAAGAGTTACATGAAGTTATTTGCGGCTACCACTCCGACGCACGTACTATGGCCACCAGAATCCTTCGAGCCGGTTACTTCTGGCCGACTATAGAAGCAGATTGCCAGGACTACGTCAGAAAATGCAAACCATGCCAAAAACATGGCAACCTCATCCACCAGAAACAAGAACAACTCCATTCCATATTATCCCCATGGCCCTTTGCTAAATGGGGAATGGATATCCTTGGCCCCTTCTCCCCAAGCAAGGGCTAGATGAAATTCCTGATAGTAGCCGTTGATTATTTCACCAAATGGATAGAAGCCAAACCACTTACCACTATCACGGCCCAACAAGTTCAGCAGTTTGTCTAGAAAGATATTATATGTAGATGTGGTGTTCCACATACTATCATTATCGATAAGGGTTGACAATTTATAGATAAGGAGCTAGCCAAGTTCTACACTGGTCTGGGCATCAAACACATAACAAGTTCTGTAGAGCACCCACAAACAAATGGACAGGCAAAGGCGGCCAACAAAGTTATCCTAGTAGAACTGCGCAAAAGACCGATGGCCCGAAGAACTGGTAGAAGTGCTATGGGCTTACAGGTGCACCCCTCAATCATCAACAAACGAATCCCCATTCAGCCTAGTTTACGGCGCAGACGCCATGATACCGGTCGAAATTGGCGAACCATCCTTGCGCCGAGAACTATACGACCCAACCTGCAACCATCAAAACATGGCTACTCATCTCGACCTCCTACCCGAACTTAGAGAAAAAGCCCAGATACGCAACTTAGCCGCCAAACAAAGAGCTGCCAGAAAGTATAATGCAAACCTATGCCCACGATTGTTCGTTAGCGGAGACTTAGTATGGAGAATGGCCAGCAGTGCAAGAAAGAAGGATGGCAAGTTCTCTGCCAACTGGGACGGCCCATACCGCATACATGAAGACGCGGGAGGAGGAGCATATCGCCTAAAACACTTATCTGGGAAAGAAATACCCAACACTTGGAATGTCTCCCATCTCAAGTTTTACTTTAGCAAAATGTATATTGTATTAAATCGAAACACTTGTAACCCTGGGTGTCCTCTTTTTCCTCAACTAGTTTTTTTTCCCTAAGGAGGGTTTTGCCCAGGGAGGTTTTAACGAGGCACCCCCCAGATTCAATGAATAATACAAAGGGTTCCTAACTTTGCGACCATTCTTTACTTCTCTACTCGTTGGTTAATTCGTTTAAGTTCCCCACCCTTACCACAAGTAAGCGGCCTG
>Ga0099823_1008896_pt1 | contig 10198 bp, 2 predicted proteins | sample CowpearedBW_FD_76831 | JGI IMG/M metagenome (GOLD analysis project Ga0099823, IMG submission 76831) | Root nodule microbial communities of legume samples collected from California, USA - Cow pea red BW | ecosystem: Host-associated > Plants > Roots > Nodule | place: USA: California | collected...
AAAAAAATTGTGGTCTTCGTGGGGGCAAGCTTAAGAGAGAGTAGGGGCGATAGCGGCTCTTATCTGTGAGTGATGCGTGGCGTGCTCTCGCTCTTGTATTGGTGAATCTATCTTTGTTGCCTTTCCTCCCTGTGGTCGGTCTATCTTTCTCTTTCTTGTCGGCTCTATCTCGATCTGTAAGTTATAAAATTAAGTGAAGATTTTAGAGAGTTGAATGATAAATTTATAATTTAACATTTTTATCATATTCATATTGATACCTTGATATATACAATGTATTCTTCAAATTTATGATATTTTTCAAATTTTAGCACATTAAAACATATATAACACTTATCTTTTACGTTCATAAAAAATTAGAATGTTCGTGCAAAGAAAATAATCATCAATATATTTACAAGTTCCTTTTTTTATTTATACAATAGACCCGTCCAAACAGATTATAACTAGCAAAACTTTTATTGACTAACAAACTTAATATCTCGATCTGCCCCATATTTTTTTAGTAGAGGACAGATGTCCTACCAAACCCACTCTTACTCCTAATTTAAAATCTCTTATACGAAATCAAAATTTATGCAATTGTAATATATATATATATATATATATATATATATTAGGGTATTTTTGATCTTTTCTTAACTTATCTTCTATTTTATTTTATTATTTTATTATGTTAATTTTAACTGTCATAAGAAAGATACTATATCAATTATTTATTATAAATTTAAAATATAATAAATATTTAACTTAATTTTTAATAAATATAATTATATTTAATATATCTAAAAAATACCTAAATTTTATTTATTACAACTTTAATGTATAAACAAATATTTAAAAATACTATTAGTAATTATAAAGAGTCAATAATCATATATATATAATTAAATCCATAATAAAATATCCTTTTGCAGTGTTCACTTGGTATTTGGTATTGTAGTGAAGTTGGGACTTGGGAGCAGCAACCATAGACTTGTGCATTCTGCATTGAAGGGAAGAGAAGAAGAGAAGAAAAGAAGAAGCAAGAACAATGGGTTGGATCGGAGAGACTATGGATTCCGTCAAATCTCTTCAGATCCGGCAGGTTCTCACTCAAGCCGTTAGCCTCGGTTTGTCTTCTTCTCCTCTTTCCCTCTTTTTCCGTTTCAATTTTTCATTCAATTTACGCTCTATCTCCTGTGCCTACACTCCAAAATCATTCCAATTTCAACTTCTGCAATCAAATTCTTCACTCCCCACTTTTTTTAGGGTTTTTATCATCAACTCCGGTTGCCAATTTTTTCACTGTTAGCATTTGCAAGAGCATTACGCTATCATGGATGTCTTCGCTTTTCGCATTCGAGAGTTATCTTTATCGGCTCTCACTCTCACACTCTCACTGTCACACTGCCTGGTTATAGATTACGAGGATCAATTTGATTTATGGTAATTCGATTGTGCAAACAACGTAGGGTTATGGTGTCCACACTTCAAAACCATTGTGTTTGTCTTCCGTACTTTATATGAATCCTCTATCCCACTCAAATGTTTCTATATGCATATGCTGCTGACAGTAATTCAATATGGTTTTCTTGGTCTATCTGTTGGATTTTTTTTTTTACCGAAGTAGTTTATGTTTTTACTCAGGCATGATTGTTACGTCTGCGTTGATAATATGGAAGGCATTGATGTGCATTACTGGCAGTGAATCTCCTGTTGTTGTTGTTCTTTCTGGAAGCATGGAACCAGGATTCAAGCGGGTGAGTCAGTCTTATTCATGAATACTTCAGTGTTTCTGTTTTTGTTTTTGTTTTTTTACAATGGAAGTATTTTTGTGTTTATTGTACTCAGAATTCGGGATATATTTCTGTGAGAGAGAAGTTGTGTATATATGCAAACTTTTCTTGTCTACATAATTTGTCTGCTACTTTGTGGTGTTAACAATGCGGCTAATGTGCAGGGAGACATTTTGTTCCTGCACATGAGTAAAGATCCAATTCGTGCGGGGGAGATTGTTGTGTTTAATGTGGATGTAAGTTTTCTCTTGGGTTGTTTCTTTACGTTTTTCTTAGCTTATTTGTATTTATCAGAATCAATCTATAAATGAGATTATTTATTGACACGTATATTTTGTATTTAGGGACGTGAGATTCCAATTGTTCACCGTGTAATTAAGGTAAGCACCTCTGGGTCACATAAATTGTCTTTTAGATGGAAAATTAGGGAAAATCGGTTCACAGCATTGCATGGGGAGATCCATTTCATAAGTGTGTTGCTGAAGTGGTGCCTATTGAAACTGAAACTACATAAAGTACATAAGCTGTGGTTATTCAGTTTGATGTGACTACGAACCAAATCCTAACCTGGGTTTTATCAACATATTTGCCATCAGTTTTTGGTTCTCCTTATTTTGTCAATATCTTAAACTTGAAGTACAAGGAACATCAATCTAGAATGCCATTAGAACTTTCCTCCTTCTGTCTCTTCCCCTCCTTTGTTGCTTGAACTACTTAGTGATTTTCATTGACAACATTGTGAAAACTGGAGAGGTTCATGAATCTCAGGGTAATGTATATGAATATGATTGATTACTTGGGACTTATCATTTCTTGCAAAAGGAAACTTCCTGAATCCCCTAAACACACAGATACATGTTCACTAGTTAAGCATAATGCTTTCTGAAACACACCTACTTTCCTCCTTCAATCGCTGTCCTTCTCTTGTTGCTTAAACTGGTTTTATTAATTTATTGTCACTGACAACACTGAAAATGGAGAGCATCAAGAATCTCTGGAAAATTCATAAGATTGATTAGCTGGATTTATCCTTCTTTCCTGCTAGAAACATCTTGAATCCCTCAATTGGATTTTTCTTTCTTTCCTGCTAGAAACATCTTGAATCCCTTAATTGCACACACATGCACGCACTCTTAAATATTCACTTGTGTAGATTCTGTATGTTTTCTAAATTACACATTCTTCGGTTTAGCATTCTCTATGCTTTCTGACATTTATTATAATTATGTTACCCTATTTTAGAGTCTCAATACTTCATCATTCTGTAGGTACATGAAAGGGAGGATACTGGTGAGGTTGATGTTCTCACAAAAGGTAATGTCTAGTTCATGACTTAACTTCATGGAAATGTTGGCTATGTTTGATTTTTTGGTCCTTCAGTTTAGAGAAAAACTGGTGATGCTTGCAACACACTTTTTCTAACATATTATCATTGAACGCATTTCCCAGTAAAAGTAATGGATCCATTCTCTATTTAGTGAGAAATGCATGAAGTGTTATAGTTCACAATGTATTGTTAGCATCTCTCTTGTATGACACATTTTAGTTAGTGGTTATATGTTAATGTAGTGCTCTCCATTGATTTATTTTGCTGTCTTTGGCAGGAGACAACAATTATGGGGATGACAGGCTATTGTATGCTCATGGTCAGCTTTGGCTGCAAAGGCACCACATAATGGGTAGAGCCGTTGGGTATGGCATTTTTTTAGTTACACTTGCTCCACTTATTGTAGAACTGTTATCTAAACCTGTTTTGTTATAGCCAGTACTCACCTGTTATGGCGAGCACACAAAGTTATTTACAATATTTAGGTTATATGCTTCGAGTCTTCAACTATAATAAGAGAGATGTTTGACATTAACGTAGTAGGCATTTTTTGGCAACATGCTAACTGCCACTAGTAGAGCATATTATCTAACAACTTGCGCAATTTCTAACACCCAATGGGCTCTTGAATATGAGCATCATGCCAAATGTTAATCCTACTTTATCCCAAAATGATACCAACAGTTTGACATTAAGTAGTTTTCCAGTACTCTAAAAATTGCTTGTACTGTCAATTACAGGTTTTTACCTTACGTGGGCTGGGTGACCATTATTATGACTGAAAAGCCTATTATCAAGGTATGTTTGCTCTGCCAATCTATTGTGTTCATGTAGCTCGTGTAGGTTGTTGACGATTCGAAACATAATAGTTTTGTTGTGATGCTGATATATTGCTAAGCAACGGATGATATTTTACTCTGCAATGCGATAAAGTGACCATTTTCGAGATGCATGACATATTTTAAGTTGCAGCCAGTATGAAGTATTCTAAAGCTGTCTCATCTTTGCAGTATATTCTCATTGGTGCTTTGGGGTTGCTCGTGATAACTTCAAAAGATTAAATGAGATTCTAAAATCAAACTGCGGCCTAAACTCTGATGGTAGTACGAGCAGATGTCATGCTTTTCTTGATGGTGTCATTTTGTACCATTCATAGTATGGGGACTATATAATGTTAAGAATTAATGCAAAATAGTTGAATTTTGATATTTACCTTGATGAGTTGCCATCTGATTGAACCCCTCCCCCTCCTTAATATTCTATTTTGGTGCAGTTTAAGATTAAGCCTTTAAATCTTCTGTTTCTTATCCACAATGCCACCTGCTGTCCATAAAAAGCTGCTTAGTTCTTTGCGAAAAACTTTAGCTTGCCCATGCTTTACTAATCTAATATATAGTTATTCAAATTTTATCTAGATCGATCCTGAAGGAAGCTAATATAATATTTCTGGGGGGAATTGGATATTTTTTGTTGGTTATTTCTTTTTGAGTTTGATCACTGATTTCCTTTTTTGGGTACTTCACTGTTGACACTTTCGAACTCGACATCATTTTTTAAGCTAGAGCCACTTATGTGACAATCGAAAACGTAGTTGGACCAAAATGGCACAGTTATGTTTATAGTTTTTCACAGTTCCACCAATTCAACCTACCAAATATTTATGTTACATTCATGCCAATCTTTTATCATTCAGACTCGGACCATAATGGACATGTACCGCAGATTTGAATCCCTTTTTCTGATAGAAAGAAAAAACTTGCCGTGTGTTTGACTTACTTGTATGTTAATTGTAAAAAATAAAAATAAAAAACAGCAATATTGTTTTACCAAACATAAGTTTTTTAAAACGGCAAATCAAGAATTCAGTTAACAGATGTCGATATATGCAAAAAAATGTGTAGTATATATTTGCATTTTAATTTTGTAATAATTAAAAGACTTGAATGGTTGATTACCTTAACTACAACATTTATTGACGATTTTTAATCACGACATTTTTTCAGTAGCTACTTATAATTTTTAGTTTTGACACTAAAGAAATTTCTAGCTAATTTCCATCATCATTTATTCTTCATTTTATTTTAAAGGGTATATATCAACATGTTAACAAAAATAAAAAAATAAAGGTCTATGAGTAAGAATAATTCTTCCATAATGTTACAGAAATATTTTATTTCCTCCTAAAGACTATGTAAAAACCGCATTTTCATTTCAAGAAATCGTAAAGACACCATTGAATTATTATTGAAATTGATTTCTTTTTATCTCTCAGGCTAATATCTCCACAAATTCTATTAGAAAAAATTTTTAGGTTCTGATACCAAATTAAAAATATAATTTATTATATTTTTATTTATACAACGAAGACTAAAATAAAAAAATTCTAGTTATACAATATTTATTACATGTATTAACCAATGATTTAATTAATCAAATATTTTCGTCTCCATATTATTCTCTAACAAAACTCATATATATACCAAAGCTTATGTAATAAATCTTAAAAACTTTTAAACTGAAACAACACTTAATTTTTAAGCAAAAATAATCTGTTATACTCATAGACTAGTTTCTCTCGCAACAGTAATGTAACTGGGAAATTATTGAAACCTGAACATCACCACTCTTCCATGAAACCTTTCTTCCTTCCTCTCAAACTCAACAATGTCCAAAGCCATTCTTTCTCGAATCAAACCTCGTCATCGCCTCAAAACTTCCTCCTCTTTGCCTCCCCACATCAACAACCTCGTCTCTGACGTCATCCAAATCCTTAAATCCCACCAATCGCAGGAACCCCTTCAATCTCGCTTTGCTCAATCCAATGTTGTTGTTTCCGACGTTGCCCATTTCGTCATTGATCGTGTCCACGACCCGGAACTCGCTCTGAAGTTCTTCGATTGGGCTTCCACCCGACCCTTCTCTTGTTCTCTCGATGGGGTTGCTCATTCCTCTCTTCTGAAGGTCTTGGCCAGGTTCAGAGTGTTCTCGGAGATCGAGTCGGTGTTGGAGAGCATGAAAGCTCAAAACTTGGTCCCTACCCGTGGAGCATTCAGTGCTTTGATTCTTGCGTATGGAGAATCTGGGTCGGTTGATAGGGCTCTTCAGTTATTCCATGCAGTGCGTGAAATGCATAATTGTTTTCCAAGTGTTGCCGCAAGCAATTCGTTGCTGAATGCCTTGGTCATGAGCGGGAAAGTCGATGTTGCGCTTCAGCTGTATGATAAAATGCTTCAAACAGATGATGGCAATGGTGCTGCTGTGGATAACTATAGCACCTCGATAATGGTGAAGGGCCTGTGCAACTCGGGGAAAATTGAGGACGGTTGGAGGTTGATTAAGGATAGATGGGGAAAAAGTTGTGTGCCACATGTTGTGTTTTATAATATGATTATTAATGGGTATTGCAAGAAGGGTGATCTCCAATGTGCAACTAGAACACTCAAGGAGTTGAAAATGAAGGGGGTTTTGCCAACAGTAGAAACTTACGGAGCTTTAATTAATGGATTTTGCAAGGCAGGGGAGTTTGAAGCAGTTGATCAATTTCTGACAGAAATGGCTGCAAGGGGATTGAATACGAATGTGAAAGTGTTTAATAATATTATTGATGCAGAATATAAGCATGGTTTGGTAGCCAAAGCAGCTGAGACAATGAGAAGGATGGCGGAGATGGGTTGTGAACCAGATATTACAACTTACAATGTTATGATTAACTTTTCATGTAGGGGTGGAAGGACTAAAGAAGCTGATGAACTGATAGAAAAGGCGAAAGAAAGGGCATTGTTGCCTAATAAATTTAGCTATACACCCCTCATGCATGCTTATTGCAAGCAAGGGGATTATAATAAGGCATCAAGTATGCTTTTTAGGGTTGCTGAACTGGGAGAAAAACCGGACTTGGTTTCTTATGGAGCTTTTATACATGGAGTAGTCGTTGCTGGGGAAATTGATGTTGCATTGATGGTCAAAGAGAAAATGAAGGAGAAGGGTGTATTTCCTGATGCTCAAATTTACAACGTTTTGATGAGCGGTCTCTGCAAAAGTGGGAGGTTTTCTGCCATGAAATTGCTACTTTCAGAAATGCTTGATCGAAATGTTCAACCTGATGCTTATGTTTATGCAACCATGATAGACGGGTTTATTAGAAGTGGTGAGCTTGATGAGGCAATTAAGCTTTTTGAAGTCATAATTAGAAAAGGTATAGACCCTGGTGTTGTGGGGTATAATGCCATGATCAAAGGCTTCTGTAAATTCGGAAAGATGACAGATGCTCTGTCATTCTTAAATAAGATGAAAAATGTGCATCATGCTCCAGATGAATATACGTATTCCACAGTTATAGATGGATATGTAAAACAGCATGACATGAGTAGTGCCCTCAAGATGTTTGGACAAATGATGAAACATAAATTCAAGCCAAATGTGATCACCTACACCTCTTTAATCAATGGGTTCTGTAAGAAAGCAGATATGATCAGAGCTGAAAAAGTTTTCGGAGGAATGAAAACTTTCAATTTGGAACCTAATGTTGTCACCTACACCACACTAGTTGGGGGTTTCTTTAAGGCTGGTAGACCTGAGAAAGCAACATCCACTTTTGAGTTAATGCTGATGAATGGTTGCTTTCCAAATGATGCTACATTCCATTACATGGTAAATGGTTTGACAAATACTGCACTTACTCCGGCTCTTGTTGAGAAAAGCGATTCCAAGGAAAATGAGAGGTCATTGATTTTGGATTTCTTCACAATGATGATTTTGGATGGATGGGAGCCAGTGATTGCAGCTTATAATTCTATTATTGTTTGTCTTTGTAAACACGGAATGGTTGACACTGCCCAATTATTGCAAACTAAGATGCTGAATAAGGGATTTCTTATAGATTCTGTATGTTTCACTGCTCTGCTACATGGCTTATGCCAAAAAGGAAAATCAAAAGAATGGAGAAATATTGTATCCTGTGATCAAAGTAAGATTGATCTTCAAACTGCTGTTAAATATTCTCTGACATTAGACAAATACCTATATCAGGGAAGGCTCTCAGAGGCTTCAATTATTTTACAGACCTTGATTGAAGACTCCAAGTTTTCTGAACAACTGATGAAGATGTAAAGGTTATAGCAAGATAGAGACTGAGGAAGTTCCCATGCATGAGGAAATTTTACAGATTAAAGAAGTCAAGCAATATTTCAGTCATGTATGAATGTGTATATAATGTGATCTACATAGAATTTAAAGAAGACATTTATATTGTCTTTTCTGAATTCTATTAACCTTCTTGATGTCCGCAAGCAGCAAATAGACAACATAAATTATCTTCAGACAATCATTTTATGAAGATTATATCAGTGAATAATTATTATCCCCAACCTCACTATTACTAGCATCAATTAAAGATGTTGAATCTCAATGCTTTGAAGCAGGCATGCATAAAGATGTTGAATATCAATGCTCTGAAGCCTGAGACAGCTGCCTGTAACAATAAAGAGGTTCTGAATTGATATAAATCTCACAGTTGCGCGGTATGCACATCGGTTTACTTTTCTCCCAGGGGAAGCATCAGGAGCATGTGTATTACTTGTATATAATTGTTTGACAATTAACATCAAATGTGTATTAAATCTCTATTTCATTAGTCTGTTGCGGCCATTAGCTATGAAAGTGGTCCAATACCTCCCCAATTTCCACAAACATAGGAGAAAACTTTGCCTGACATGAATATACTATCCCAAGGTTATTTCTTTGGTTTTTGACAGTTCCTAAGTTATTTCTTCAGTTTCTGGCAGTTCACTTACCATATTGGGAAAAGTGCTTCTACATATTAATATGCCTCCACTGATCTATTTTCGCCTACTTTAATGACTTTTTTCCCCTTGATCACTATCTCATGGGATGGGAGAGGCGCAAAATTGCAGCGAGCCTACAACACTAATCAATTTCAGAGTCAAGGCATTGGGATATATATTTTGCAGACTAGTCCAAATGGAATTGGATTCTTCTTCACCGTATCAGTTAGTAGGGTTATGCATGCATTCTGATTCAGATGTGAGAAAGCTGAATATGATCCTATGGAGGTAGTTGAAATCTACAATAGATATGAAGAACAGCGAAAAATAATTGGTTCTTCGACATCCCAGGTGTGGTCTTTGGTTGTTTTTCATAAATCAAGTTAACCAATTAATGTACCTTCAATAAAAGGTCTCCTTGATTGATGATTACCATATTTTTAAAGCTAGATTGTGTTTTACGTGTCTACTCAGATAATTACATGGACAATTGATAAATACAACAATGGTGCACGTGTTCAACCCCATCCATGGAGAACAAACAAGCTCACTACTTATATTTAACTTTTAAGTCCTGCATTGAGGGTGCTATCAGTGTTTGCTGGAACGGGAACAACTTTAGATCTATTTTCTGAGTTCGCGTTTGGAAAGCTCTAGAGATATTGCCCATTGATTAAATTTACTAAAAACATAGTCTTCTAATATATTAATTAATATAATTATTTATTTTCAATAGATATATATGCGTGTATTTTTATATGTAATTAACCGTAAAAAAAAAAAATCATTTGATATATTTGTCGTTCTAAAAAAACAATTGTAGTTATAACGGTAACGTCGTATAATGAATTGACTCTTAATTTTAATGAAGGATCGACCTCTCGGTGAAACCCAATTTTTCCAAACTCAACATTAATTATTTGATGCAAGTTTTTGTTATATCCAATGCACGAAAGGCTGGTAAAATATTTTATTGATATATTTTTTTTTTTATCACAAATGCTTGATCATTTATTGAATACAGTGAAAAATAATAATCACGTAACTATTTTTCTTCTTATCACGTGTTGATAATTTTACTCAACCCTCATGTATACGCATCAAAGGTAAGATTTGCCTCTTTAAAAATAAACGAATTAATTTAGAATATTGCAGCTCAATTTTTAGTATATATTGTATAAATTTCCGAATACATATATAGAATATATGTATAATGAAACTCCATAAAAAATAGAATAAATAAATAGTATTATTAATGCAATGATTGAATACATTCTATTATTTTATGTAATTAAGTTTTACTATATATT
>Ga0099823_1008900_pt1 | contig 10194 bp, 6 predicted proteins | sample CowpearedBW_FD_76831 | JGI IMG/M metagenome (GOLD analysis project Ga0099823, IMG submission 76831) | Root nodule microbial communities of legume samples collected from California, USA - Cow pea red BW | ecosystem: Host-associated > Plants > Roots > Nodule | place: USA: California | collected...
AAAAAAAAAAAAAAAAATGGGGGGAGGGGGGTTGGGGTTATGACTATTATATCTACAATATTAAAAGTACATAAACATAAATTAAGATAATATTATAAATAAGATGTATACAACAAAATATAATCATAAAATAATTTTATAATATAGTATACCACCTTGGATTTAAAGAATAAGTAAGACAATGATGAGATGTCTTGATCTTAGTCTAACAATCAATTAATTTTGAGTTTACTACATCAAAAATGATGAATTTTCAGCTTCTACCTCTCTTTCATGTTAGTATATGACCTTTCTCACATTTTCGAACATTGATTCTCACACTTCATATACTAAGTGAAAATTAGTCATATCCATATATGTTTTTTCTGAGAACATCATAAATAAGGGTAGTAAAAGAATGCAATTAAATTGTTAAAAGAATGAAAATTATTAAATTTGATGAGAATAATTATAAGATCTAGATTTCAATTAAATTGATAAAATACTTATGCAATAAAGACTTCACTAGGATATATTTCATGCACCAAACCAATATGAAAACACTAAACAATATACTTCTCATTCCTACTCTAGTATTCAAACCACTATGTAACAAGTCCTAATGTCTTGGAAACAAGTCTAAACTTATTAATAAGAACCCTAGTGTCTTTGACCTTTTCTTATTACAAGTTCGCATTAAGCCTTAAGTTTGGATGTTAAGAATGAACAATGATGAACTCTATGTCTAGATGCCCAATATCAATTAGTTGTTTTATTCTAGTCTAGGTTCTAATATTGTGTCTAATGATCAGATACACACAAATATGCAATCAATCAACTCATGCAATTAAGAATGAGAATAAAACACAAGATTAATGGAAAAAATATATTGTATACAAATTTCACAAAAAGTTAAGATACATTACGTCGAACCTTGTGAATAAGGGAGGTGATTCCAATATATTTTAAACACTAGAAACAGAATACTATTGAATGCCTCCAGCCTCCATAATGCACCTCTATTTCCTTTTATATTTAGTTCCCTCCCTCCTCCAAAAGGGGAGACGTTTCGTATTTCCCAAAAGGAGGGTTAATTTTTAACTATGCAAAACCTTCTATTTAAAGACTCTTAAAACTAGACTAGGTTTGGAATTTGTTCTTTAGTTTGTAATTGAAGTAATTGATTATGTTGATAACTTCTTAAATCTCTAAGATTTTCACTTATTTGCAAAATATAAACTAAATACTTATCGCTTCGAATTTATTAAATAAAACCTTAATTATCTAATAAAAGATAAAATACTTATCTTTTCTAAAATTATTTAATAAACCCTTAATTATATAAAAGGATAATAATAAAAATATGACTAAAAGATATAAAAATAAACATAATAAAAATATAATTATGCCAATTATCAACAACATTTTAGTATAATAGATTTTACTTTGAGTTCATTACATTATACTTAATTATCAATTATTATTTAGATCAAACACTTTATCAAATATTTGGAAACTTACTACCTAATACATTAGAATTACCACCAATGACACTTACAACTCCAAATCAATGGTCTTTAAACTTTATTTTCTTCACTTCAAGTCTACACACATATTAGATTCATCAAATCTCTTTCACAATCTTTTCAAGATCATCATAAGAAACATTAATGAGTTTAAGTTATTGACATTGACATTAATAATCTCATAGGGTTCCCCCACAACGAAGTTATTCACATTGATAATAAAGGTAACATATCATGAACAAATTTTGTGATCCAAGAACCTTCTTGAAAAGTATCACTATTTTTTTTTAGTATTTTTTTTTGCACAAATATTTTTCAGTGTGTTCCTGCAGAGAACAAATAAGATGAGTTAGGCACAAGTAACACCTTACCATAGTCCGCCATCTCCTCAGTAGGCCTCTTCCCGGTTGGCCTATGTCTGCTTGGACCCGGGAGGGGTTACCTACAGAAGGGACTCCGAAGCTCAAGTTAGAGAAATCTCTCAAAAATTCAAATTAGATGATTAGGGAAGTAATGAATGCGTACCTTTAATTCGTGGGGTCCATGTATATTTATAGATTATTAATTATGTTTGACCATTCCATGGGCTGGGCCCTGGTTTGGGCCATAGGTGGGCCTGGGCCCTAGCCCAAGCCCTTAGTTTTGATCATTGTGGGCTTACTGAATTTTAGGAGTGCTTTGATTTCGTCAAGTTTCTTAGAGTGGTTGGTGTAGACCAACTACCCCTGTAGCGGCTTATGCCGCCATTGCTCACATGTCGTCTTAGGCTGGATATTCCTTTAGCGGCTTAGGTTATCGGTTTAGGCCGGTTAGGCTTAGGTCAGCCTAGTCCGGCTACCTGAATTATTTTGCATATAGATATGGTGATCGTTTATTATTATTATTTGGTTGAATTGGCTAGGTGTGGTACACAATGGAAGATTCAAGGTCTTCACTATACAAAGTGATTAGACCTATGGCCAAGGGACCTATAACAAGAACTATGGCTAGGAGGATACAAGAAGATTGGGCTCCTATAAGCATGCAAGGCCTAAGATGAAGTTTACATGGGCCAAGGAGGATGTGAAGACCTAGACTAAGACTCTTTATTTGTAACAACTAGATTTGGGCCTTAAAGAAAATTAGGCTTTAGAAACATTTTGGACCAAAAAGGGAGTTGGGCCTAAATTAGGCCTAGAGTGATACACTATAGCAATGTAGAAGCTCTCCAAGGGTGAGAAGTAGTGCATCAAGGCATGGCAAGTGTGACTTGCTTAGGTGGCAAGTCACACCTCGCACATTCTCCTTTTTGGCTTCAATTTTCAAATTTCTAGAGTCCTTTTTCCCTCCTCTGTTTTGAGACTCTTTGCTCTCCTTTTAGCCTATAAATAGAAGGCTTACCTCATGTATTTTTCAGCTTGAAATTTATTAGAGAATTGCTGCCAAAATATGTGCACATTTTCTCTTCCTTGAGCTCACTCTAGAGTAGCTTCCTTGCTAGGCTACTCTAGCTCCCTTCCTTAAGAATTGGTCTTACCTCTCTTAAGATCTCTTCACCTCCACTTAACCAAACACTTCAAGCCTTCATCCTTCATCTTTCCACAACCATTCTTCATTCATGGAGTCTCTCTTCGAAGCGCAAGCCTCCATGGAGCAAATGAGAAGCCATCACAAAGAGTCTAGTAGATTGAAGGAAATTCTATTTCTATGAGCATATATGTTGCCTTACAAAGTAATGCATTATCTATTATAATTTGTGTCCCATATTTTGGCTCAATCTCCATCTATTGATTTCAAAAACAATAGTCCACTCTCAATAATAGCCATAAAATTTATGAATGATCTTCGTTGTGGATTAGTCCACCCATTACTAACAATTGTCCAACACATTTTTGATTCTATGAGTTTCTCATACGTTGTAAAAAAATTTCTACATGACTTCTTTCTTTTCAAAGCAAATAAGCTCTGAATTTATTATGTGTTAGCAGTGCATATTCACTAAGATTAGAAGTTTTAGTAGTATAAGACCGAAGAATAAAACATCCTCGCAATTTCACAATCAAGAGTATCTCTAACTTGCATATTGAATGAATCATGTAAAGAACCTTTGAGTTTTTGGCTAACATCATTGTTTGTTTGATGAAGTGAAAAAGGGAATTTTTTTCTTTAAACCTTTTTATTTTTAATGTTGCTTCATTGTTTAATATTTTAAACTCAACAAAGTTTGACAATATCACATTTGGAAAAAGTCTAAGTCCTCCTCGTGTACTTTTTAACAAATGGCTCTTACTCAAGTGTCAGATTCATTATATGAAAAATCACATAAACCGCAATTGATCTTATTATTTCAACCACTGGAAGTTTTGCTTAACCTTGAAACATATGACCACAAATATTTTATTTCAATGTTGTGTTTCGTAGCTTGATTAGATCTATTCATCTTAATTTCCAATTATAAGATTAAATTAAATATAAAAAATTACTTAAATAAAAAAAGAAAATATAAAACATAAATTAATTAGTCTAATAAAAACTAATTTATTTGAATATAACAAATAAAATATGTCATAAATTAAACATTAATTATAATAACTTATATTATATATCTTTAAAATATTAAATTATTATATTATTTATTCTTGTTAGGATCCGGAGTGAGGCCTTCGACTAGGTGGCAAGATCCACATGGCAACTTGAATGCTCCTGATGGTTGGAACAAAGAAACATCTACCTATAGAAGACTCTCTAATGCTAAAGTCAGTAAGAAAGTAAAAGGAACTATCAGTAAGTTAAGAGTATGAGAAATTGTGTGTCCTTCTTAGAGAAATACTACACGCATTTACAGGGTTTTTGGTCCCTATGAAATGTATTGTAAAAATAGAGAATATTAGGTAATATCATTAAATATAATACCATTTAACAATATTTTTCATTAATAGATGTAGTATTAATGGCCATTAATGTTATGAATATCAAACTATCGCGATTTTATTAATATTCTGGGCAACAGGGTTAACAAATATATCTATTGATATTATTTAGCCAATTAAATGCTAAATGGACCTTGTTGAGTCGCGGTCTTTATAAGTATTGAAATGGGTAATTAGACAAGAAGGTGGGGGGGTTTGAATTAGCTTTGCAAAAACTTTGGTTACTTTTGAAAACCTAAAACGCCTTTAAATTGAATCAAAACAACCAAGAGATCAAAATGCAACTACTACTAGACTGTACACTTTCAATCGAAAAAAAAAACAAAGATAACGGGATGATTTCATTAAACAATTAACAATGTAATGTAATTCAAGAGATCAAAATATCAAAACAGTTGATTGAAATACTAGAAATTTTGTAGAAATTTGAATGTGAAGTTTAATTTAGAAACAACTTAAAAGACTTATCAAAATTGATTCAAATAAACAATATAAATATGTGCAAAGCCTTAGGTTGTGTCAAATCATTTAGGAACAGTTAAAAGATTGTACAATTCAAATTTCGTGAAACTTTAATCACAAACTAAGAGAAAAGAAATAGAGTCAAGGACAAGGACACAAAATATTTATACTGGTTCACTCAAATCTAAGTTACATCCATTTTTTCAAGGAAACTCGAGCATGACTTGCACTATTTTAAAAGATTTACATAATCCACAAGATTACACTTTCAAAATAAGACTCTTGAATCCCACAATAGTCTCAACACCACACAATAAGATCACACTTGTAGATCAAGAAAACCACCAAGCAACACCTAGAAACCTGAGAAAGATCAAACAAGAACGAAGGCTCTCCCTAGCCAACCAAACCTCTTTCACCAAGTTTCAAAAACAAAGCAAAAAGCTCTAAGAAGATCAAAGATCCTTCATGAATGGCTGCACTTCTAAGTGATTCAAAGAGAGGGAGTTTTTCCTCAATGTAGAATGATTTCGCACTCAAAAGGCACACCACTCTCTTTGACCAAAACTTATAGCTAATCTATTAGCATATTCAATAGGTTGATTAATTCAACTGATTGAATATGTAACAAATAGGACTATTGCATCAAACCATTTAATCTGTTAGAAACTCATTCAACAAATTAAAAGACACCAACCAGACCTAGACATTTATACAATCCGAAATACTCTACACTAAGAGCATTAATCTTCAAGCTTTGTGTTCTTCATGTGAAACTTAGATTCAACATACATATCAAGCTTGATCAACACGTGAATCTTCAAGTTTTCACATCCTCATCACGTCTCAATGCAATGGCTTCATATATCATCATCCAATCTTCAAGCACCAATTCATTATGCTAACAATCTCCCCTTTATTTGATGAAGCCAAACTCCATGGAATCTCAATCAATCTCCATTGAATCTCCATTTGAAACCCCTTGACACATGACAGCGGAACACCACTCTTAAATTGCAGGTTGGTGAAAAATACCTTCCCGAAAGCTCAAGAAATGTTTTCAACTTTTGGTGTTTGAGCTGTTGGAGGAGAGTCTCAGACCCCTCAGTTCTGAGCCATGAGTATTGCAACACTTTAGGAATGTTGATCTGCTTCCTGGTCATCTTTATAGGGAACACTTGGATGTTGCTCTCATTTCCCTCAAACCAAGCCTCAATTCTTCCTTGGTGTTAATTATTTGGAGAGTTGGGTGTAGGTTTGAAATGGTGATTTAAGCCAATAAGGGGGGGGATTGAATTGGCTAATTAAAACTTTTTTGAAAGAATAAAACTCTTTTCAATTGAATCAAATAGACTAGAAATTTAGAATGCAAAAGTTGCAGGCTAGTACACTTTCAATCGGTCAAAAAATAAAATTGCATACTAATTTGTTCTTGAGCTATGAAATAGTCGATTAAAATGACAAATTAGTTGGCTAAAATACGGGAAATTTATGCAGAATGCAGAATTTGCAGATTTAACTCAAACAACAATCTTTTACATACAAGACTTGTTCCAATCAATATTTAAACTATTATACAGCCTCATATTACACAAGGATGCATTAAAACACAACAAAGAGTGGATTACTTGATTTTCTTGAGTTTTTAAAGTGAATCGAAGTGAATGAGATGTGGGAATTGCACAATTGTTTTTATATTGGTTCACTCAATCAGAGAGCTACATCCAAGTTACTAGGAGCACCTAAGCTTGGTTTCAACTATATTTTAAAGTTTTACAAATCACGTATTAAGATTAGACTTTTGAACAAAGAAACTCGCAAGATTTTTAACTCACACAAAAATATAGACAACTACCTTGCAAGAATCACACTTACAGACCTGAAATCACATCAGGCAAAAGAACTAGAGGCACAAGAACACCCAAACCTAATGGTAGCTCTCCGTAGCCAACCATACATGTGTTCTTCATGCTACTCACAAGCCAAAATGCCTCTAAGATCAACCAAGATCTTCAAACCTCACGTTGCACTTGTGTATTGCAGAGAGAGAGTTTTCCAGTGATAAATGACAAAATTTCATGTCCTAAAACCCAGAATTATACCTCCACTCTCGAAAACACAACATATATACTAGTTTAAGTGAAATCAATCGATTGAATTTTCCGCACAATCAGCTGATTTCACTTGACTTAAGCGAAATCAATCGATTGTAAAATAGTTCAACTAACTGAATACATTCATACCAGAAACTATATATTGCAAGTCTTTTAACATGTTAAAACACATTTTAACAGATTAAAAGAGACACACTAAGGCTAACAAGACATCTAACATATGTCATATAGCCTATCAACATGATATAACACCTAATCATTACATTTAACACATTACTTTCATAGTTAATACACTAAAAACTTAATCTTCAAGTGGATCTTCATTAATCTTCATCAAACACATGTGATCTTCATGCACATGGCTTTATCAATTCTTTTCTTCAAGCTTGCTCAGATTGGACATGGCATTGTTGGTGATGATGCATGATGATTGTAGGTATGGCTATATCTAAGAAATATGGGATGTAGATTAATGTTTGTAATTGTAGTATTTATAGATCAAGGCGTTCAATGCATAATCAGTCAATTGAATTGTGCATATTTATTGCATTTAATTATGTTTATGTTATCATAGCATAGTAAATGCATAAGATTTCTGACTCAAATTAAAGTATTATGTTTGCAATGAGTTTTCGTGAGTAGATCAATTAGTTCAGATCATGTGAGGTGCATGCACATTCGAATTATAAAACACATATGCTTTATGGTCAACGTATTTAGAAGAGCAGCAAATAGCTTATGTAATAGTTGTTAAAAGCATGTTATACCTGATCACGTGATAATTTCTTTGACCTAGTTAACTTTTGAATCTATTTTATTCAAGCATTTGTTGTTTAAGTGAAATCAACACATCAATTTGAAAAATCAACAACCTAAAAGTTCATCAGATATTAATTCTCTGCACACAAAATCTGGATAAGTGAAATCAACACATATATTTGAAAAATATACAGACTAAAATTTGTAAAATTGAACTTCTTATATCCAGATGTTGTTTAAGTGAAATCAATGCATAGATTTGTAAAATTGAAGTTCATGTATTCATATGATATTTAAGTGAAATAAACACATACAATGGTAAAATCAACATATTAAAAGATATGTCAAATTATTTTTCTTGCATAGAGTAATTGTTTAAGTGAAATCACTGCATAGAATTGTAAAATCAACATACTAAAATATGTGTCAGATTATGTTTCCAGCGTACAGTTGTTGGCACAAGCAAGCTTGAAGCAAAGAATTGATAAAGCCATGTGCATGAAGATCTTAAGTGTTTCATGAAGATTGATGAAGATCCTCTTGAAGATTAAGTTTTAGTGTGTTAAATCTATATATAACATGTTAAATGTAATGTGTTACTATTGTACATTGTTGATAGGCTATATGACATAGGTTAAATGTCTTGTGTGCCTTAGTGTGTCTCTTTTAATCTGTTAAAATGGGTTTTAACAGGTTAAAAGGCTTGTTGTATATAGTTTCTCGTATGAATGCATTCAATAAGTTGAATTATTTTTCAATCAACTAATTTCACTTAAGTCAGGTGAAATCAACTGACTGCACAAAAAATTCAATCGACTATTTTCACTTAAACTAGACTATATAAGTTGTGTTTTCGCGAGTAGAGGTGCGAATCTGAGTTTTTCTGAATGAAATCGTGTCATTCATCTCTGGGAAGTGTTCTCTCTCTACAATACACAGCTGGAACTCGTGTTTTGAACATCTTGGTTGATCTTGGAGGGATTTTGGCTTGTGAATAGCTTGAAGAACACATGTATGGTGTGCTAGGGACAGCCAACATCAGGTTTGGATGTTCTTGTGCCTCTGGATGGTTTTCCTGATGTGATTTTAGGTCTGCAAGTGTGATTCTTGTAGGTTATGGTTCTAGATTTTTGTGAGTCAAAAATCTTGTGTGCTTTGTTGTTCACAAGTGTAATCTTGGTGTTTGATTTGTAAAACTTTTGAAAATTGTGGAAACCAAGCTCATGTTGTCCTGGAAAACTGGATGTAACTCTGTGATTGAGTGAACCAGTATAAAAATAGTTGTGCATTCTTCTTTCCCGCATCTCCCTTTCTTTGAAACTCTTTAAAAATCTCAAGAAAACAAGCAATTTGATCTTTGATGTGATTCAATGCGTTCTTGTGTAATCTGAGGCTTTGTACTTATTATAAATACTGATTGGAACATGTCTTGTATGTAAAAGATTGTTGTTTGAGTTGAATTCACGAATTCTGCATTCTGCATAATTCTCCAGTATTTTAGCCTACTGATTTATCTTTTTAATCGACTGTTTCATAGCATCAAGAACAATTTAGTATGTTGTTTTATACTTTAATCGACTAAAAGTGTATTGGTTTGCTGCATTTACATCCAAACTTTCCAGTCCATTAGATTCAATTGAAAAAGATTTTAAGCTTTTGAAACAGTTTTATAAAGCCAATTCAACCACCCCCTGCCCCTTCTTGGCTAAACTCACCATTTCAAAACTAACAATTTTTATCTAGAGCAAGGTTCTTGAAAGGTATTCAAGTTGATCAAAAATCTTTTTGAAATGGCTGAAAGTAAACTCCTTTTTGCTGAAGGTGCATTTATTCATAGACCACCTATGTTTTGTGGCCTAAACTATCAGTTTTGGTAAATAAGGATGCAAATTTTCATTGAATCTATAGACAAAGGAATTTGGGATGCAATAGTTAATGGACCATATACTCCTAAATGTGTTGTTGGAAATAAGCAGGTGGACAAGCCTTGGAGTGATTGGAATGATGAAGAAAGGAGAAGAGCTCAATATGATTGCAATGCCAAGAACATCATCACTTCATCTTTGAGTATGGATGAATTTTTTAAGGTCTCCCAATGTAAGAATGCAAAGGAAATGTGGGATGTCCTAGAGGTTACACATGAAGAACAAGTGAAGTGAAGAGAGCAAGGAAGCATGCCTTGATTCAAGAGTATGAGGTTATAGTCTCATTCCCCTCGACGACTCAAGTACCTATTGATGCATCTATTGTAAGACCCGAGAAAATTAAATAAATAAATAATTAATTAATTATTTAATAAATGGGGATAGTAGGAGCCTTTAAGGGATTTAATGCGGATGGCTATGATGTGGAAAAATACTACCTCAAGTGGTTGAGAGTACTTAAATGTGTGAGAGGACTTGGGTTCAAGTCCTATGTATGCCATTTGTGTGTTATTTAATTATT
>Ga0099823_1008901_pt1 | contig 10194 bp, 5 predicted proteins | sample CowpearedBW_FD_76831 | JGI IMG/M metagenome (GOLD analysis project Ga0099823, IMG submission 76831) | Root nodule microbial communities of legume samples collected from California, USA - Cow pea red BW | ecosystem: Host-associated > Plants > Roots > Nodule | place: USA: California | collected...
GTGCGTGTGCGTGTACGTGTGTGTGTGTGTGTATGTGTGTGTGTATGTGTGTGTGTGTGTGTGCGTGTGCGTGTGTGTGTATGTAAAATCATAGTGAAAAGCATTTCAATAATTGGGTTGTTTATTGGTTTATCTAATGGTCTAATATTTGATTTATCTTACCCATTCTCTATCCAGTCCTATGTAAGTATATTATCAAAGTGTCTTTATCCACACTAGAACATTATCATACTAACTTAATTCTCCTGTTTCATTATGGATTTTGTTATCATCAAAACCTATGTATTGTTAGGCTCATCTAATGGAGTCTTTCAACGTATACTTTACTTACTTTTTAGAATATAAGGAATATGTTGGCTAAAGCAAAAGACTTAAAGATTTTGAATGATGACAAAGCAAATTAGAAGATAATTTGAAGACAAGATTTCAATGTTTAAAGTCCTCTTGTAAAATAAGTTAATCATGTTGTAAAGTTGTTTAGAGTGACTTAGAATCAACAACATGCTCTTAATCTCTATGGTTTCTCTTATTTTTGTAAAAACCACCGTGATAATTGATTATCACTTAGAATAATCGATTATCTTAATTTGTGTTCAATTTTTTGAAAATCCACTGGAGTAATCAATCATCTCCCTAGATAATTGATTAGTTGCTCGAAGTTTTGTTTTTAGAAAACGCACGGGAATCATCGATTATCATAAGTGATAATCAATTATCCTTGACATTTTGAACATGTTTGTTCAGTTTCTAACCTAATTTTCAAAACCTCTATCTTTAAAGATTGCAATGTGTCTTCGAACTTACCCTTTTGAGATCCAAAGTTCTAGTGATGTGTTTGCAAAGAGTTTCTCTGAGTGTTTTTAAAAGAGCTTTGAAAAGCCTAGTGTGAGTGGAGCAATAAATTTTCCTAAGAGGGATTCTTGGGAGATTGAGTGCTGCTACTGTTGCTAGGAAAGTTGTTCATGTTTTCTGTGTGATTCAGAGGAAGTTTTCTTTCATATCTTATGTCTTCAAGAGATGTGTTTTCTTTTCCTTAATCTTTTAATTTGATTGTACTCTAATCTTTATAGTGATTAAGTTAATCTCTTTGTTTAAAGAGATTAAAAACTGGACATAGAATCTTTTGATCTGAACTAGTATAAATATGTGTTGAATCTTCTTCCATATCTCTTTAATTTATTTGTTGTTGCATTTAAGGGCCCTAAGGGTTTAATTTAAACGGTAAAATTTAGAAAATTTTTAAAAGTATTAATTTTATTAATAAACCAATTCACCTCCATCTTGATTTTTTTCTATTAACAAATTATTCCGCTACACATTTACAACAGAATAAAATCAAAGGGTATCGTGAAAGGAAATTGTCATTTAATTAAAAAATTTCATAATTTTGGTGACTTTTATTATAAGTAACTCAAAATCAATGATCATATAAGGAGTATACAAACTTCCATTGCCTAATAAGCTTTTTTTGTAAATATTCTATAGCTCTTAATTTAAAATTCAAAAGTTTACCCTCGACATCTCCATAAAGTAAAAAGTGTAGTTTTATGGATAATTAGTGAAAAACTTATGATTTTTTAGGAGCAAAGGTTCAAAATTTTGTTTGATTCAACAACAAAAATAAAAGTTCCTAAGTATATTGGTGTTACTATTTTCACACAAGGATAGATTGGACAAGAATAATGCTAATGGAGCTAGTAAACAACCTTAATGAATTTCTAAGTCAGAAATGAACTTTTCAAAGCTCTTAATTAACCAAACTCGTAATTCTGAAGAATCTGGGAATAAGGTAAGTATCTTCGTCTGCTAATGATTACGAAGCATAATGTATGGGATGGTGTGTAGCACACCAAATTTGGTGCATGATATGAGTGTTGCTAGCAAATTCATGAGAGATCCTGGATATGGATTCATTAGGAAGTTTTGAAGTGGGTGTTAAGGTGTGTACGAAGGATTGTATTGTCTGGTCTGATGTACAAACGATAAATCCATAACAAAGATGCTATAGAAGGGTTTGTAGACATAGACTATGTAAAGAATGTTGATACCATAAAATCTCTTTATAAGCATGTTTTTACATTGTATGGAATAACAATATGTTCAAAATTCAAACTACAATATGTGATAGTTTTTCTACTAACTACGATGAGTATCCGCCTCTTTCCTTAGACCGATGAGCTCTCTTAGTCGCATGCCATTGCATTGAACCTCTATAAAATGGACTCGTTGGATCTTCAATCACTATCACCGTTGTCAAGACAGGCTTCCAGGCTTAGAGTGGGAACGACGACAATTAGAAAATTATTGTCTTTGTCTGCATTGTCATTGCCTTCGTCGAAGAAGGTGGGTGGTGGGATTGTGTCATTGGAAAGAAGGGAATTCGAGAGGGAGAAGAAGATTTAGACTCACATGTAGTCACTTTTCAGGCAGTGTTACTACCTATTGTTCTTGCAGAAACAATAACAGATTATTATGGGACACAAATTTCATCTTATCTCAATCTATGAACCTCTCAGACGAATACTTTTCGGCCTAATTCGACATGTCTTCATTTTTTTATGCTTAATGGAACATTTGGGGGTTACTTGCAGAAAAAGGTTCCGACGATCAAGTCATCAAAAGTTTTCCAAGTCAAATCTCAATTTTTAGTATTAATGAATTGCGTACTTTTAATTGTTGGGGTCCACCTGTATTTATAGAATATTAATCATATTTTGCTTTGCTTATGTTGGTCCTCATTGGGCTCGTATGAACCTGATTAAGGCTCACGCTTCATATTTAACATTTGGTCCCGAGGGCTTAATTGCTTTATCCTAAGTTAGGGTAGGCGGCTTTTACTAGTTAAGGAAGGATTGTTTGATTTATATAATTTGGTCGTCATGTAAGCGTTGTCTCATCTCACCGTATAGTCAATTGTCTAACCTCTATGTTCTAACTAGTGATTTTAGATTTCATAAGTCAGTGGTTAGGTCTGAATATTCTGTCTTAGCGGCTAACCTTGAATATTGGTTCATGTTGATTTTATCTGACCACTATAATACACTTATTTAAAAAAAGAATCACATTTACTCTATTTGGAAAATATAAAAACTCAATTAAGTAAAAAAAGTATAAAAAAAATTCAATTATAGACTTAGATAAAAGATCCAAAATAATAAGTAAATTGACTTAACTTATGAATAATATGCTTAGCTTATGTAGCGGTTTAGGATTTTTTTTTCCTTGCAGTAAATAAAAGTAAACATGAGTTTCTAATAAGTTTTTACATTCAGTAATTATCAAACAAATGTTCATTGTTGTATGTCCGTTCGCACATTATATAATCATACTATTTAACATTTATTATTACATAACAATGTAATTTATTTATTATGCATATATTATCTATTCCTTAAAGATGACAGTTTTTAAAATACTAATAAGTCAAAACTATATTAGCAAGTTTAAACATCTAATTAATTAGTGTAAACTAGTGTATAAATAACACGAATCTTTAAATTAGATTAAAAAAATAAAATAAGAAAAAAAAGGGACTAGTTGAGCATATGATCGGTCGGCAAGGATGTCGCAATCCGATGTCTGTTTGTGGCAATTAGTCCGCCAGATACACAGCATCAACTAAAAGAACAATCAGTTGAATTTTGTCTCTCTTTATTTTTTTTCTTCTTTATCATGATTTGATTAACACTGTTTACACATTACCGTCTTAATAATGGGTTATTTAAAGACTCTATATATTATGTACGGTGGGAGATGAAAAAAATAATCATGATAATATTTTTTGTGTTATAATAAATAACATAAAAACCTATTAATCTATTCTGATTTATTACAAAAGTTAATTAAAAAACCCAATTTTATCTATTAAATAAAATTTTATTTTAACCCATTCATTAAGCATTTTCTATGGATATATATGTTCCGACCCATTCACACACACACATATTACAAATATCTGTTTGAAAACTTTTTTTAAAGGCTAAATTTAAGAAAGAAATATTTATGATAAAATTAAAATGAGATGGATGGACTGATTAAATGTATTTTTGTGACTATGTTTTTCTTTACAAAATATTTGTCCTTGAAAATTAAGAATACATATACATGACACTAAAAGTGATATGAATTTCTTTCATGTAGTTTCCTATGTGTAGTACTCCTTTCAAATTATCTTCACTAAAGAATGATTTTATGTCCAAATGTCATGAAACTGTAACCAACAATTTGAAGAGATTTTGATTTATGATAAGGTTGGGTTTTAACCAAAACATTTGGTTCAATACCATATCATGTGTTTACAATCTATTTTTAGAGTTGAGAAACGTGAAAGACAACTTGAACATCAGAAAATGATGATGGTAGGATATATCTATAAACCAACTTTATCAAGAATATTTATCAAGAATATAGAAAAAACCAACAAATATTAAATTATTTTTTAGGTCTTTGGGCTAAAAGAAACTCGTAAAAATATACACCGCCGTATATTAAGCTTTTTCTCACGGTCAAAAGGTCAAAAGACATATGTGAAGACGGTTTCAGAGTCGTTGATTAAGATGTTGTAACGTTCCATTTAATACATGCTTAATTAAATGAAACATCACACCGAATAATATAAAGAGTAAAGTTGTTGAGTATAATGTCACTCTTTACAGATATTCAAGGTACTTAAAATGAAATGCTAAGGCACACCACGATGCCTGATAACAAGACATACAAATAGATCGACAATATTAAAAAAAAATGCTTAGAGAGCATATAATAAATGGGCCACAACCCAAAAAGGAAAACTCGAAAATAAGAGGATCTGACCTAAGACAAGCTAAGCAGCGGAATCTCCATCAACCTGACGACCACGGGGAGTTCTCGCATTTGCTCCCATCAATAAATTGATGATCATCGCAAAAAGAGAAAATCACACACATAACATACAAACAAGCAGAAAGGGTAAGCTAGAGTAGAAAACGATTTATCATGCTATGACATACAATTTTATAGACAAAGATACATACGTCAACCAAGCATGTGAAGACTCGCAAACAAAACACTACAACTCAAGACACGATTATCCGGATCCATATAATTAGTCGGATTCACCGGATGCTTGCACTTATGGTGGCCTCTACTGCTCTACAAAGCCAATTGCTAATGAGTTTCACCCTACCACTCACAAGGTTAGCCTTCAAACATATAAGGCCATTATCCTGCCAAATACTAGGGTCTCCTACTACTCACACCACTTGAGTCAGTACGCTCTACGTGAGACTCACTGACTCCTTAAAATGTCAGGATGCAATCCTTACTTGAATCCTTACTAAATTATATAATGAGGAACCACTACGAACTTAGTGGAATTACGTCCTAAGCATGAGGCACCACCATGAGCTCCCACTAACAGGGGTAATGGAATTACGTCTTGACTAATGAGGCACCACCATGAAACCCTCGTGGAATTATGTCCTGACCAATGAGGCACCACCATGAGATCTCACCTAAAGATTCATGAAATTACGTCCTAACCACACCAAAAATCATGTTTCTCCAACCAACACAAGGTCATTATACATACCAATTCCATTTCAACCTTTGAATCCAACCATCCCATTCCTATTACATGCCAAGATCATGCCAATTCCAGCCCATAAACCACATATATAATACATACAAGGCATCTTACATAACTTTGTAAAGTAGCACACTAGCCAAACATTTGAAATCATATGTCCAATCAACATCATCAATCTCGCTCCGACAAAGGAGCCCTCGCTTAGGCGAGAGAAACCCCTCCCTCAAGCTGCCAGGTTTCGCTTGGGCGAGATTGTAATAGTGGGCACGTCAATGTCTCTCTCAAGCTAGCGCATCTCGCTCAAGCAAGTGGGTTTCGCTTAGGCGAGCCCTCGAAACAGAGAAGGGGTGAGCTACAGCTGTTCTCGCTCAGGTGAGAGCTCCTCACTTAAGCAAGAGCTTTCGTTTTGAGCGACCAACCCGCTCACAAGTTCCCCTACGTGCCAAAACCATATTCAAGCCACTCCCGCAATACAAGCACATATTTTCATGCAACCAACAACATATATCAAACACCCAACACGTAAAATCAACCGAACAGGCATATGAACTTGAAAACAGTAAAAACCCTAGCTTCCCTTACCTAGAAAATGCTAGCAAATAACCCCGACACCTAAGCAAATAAGTACGATAACTCCTATAGAAGATTCGAGAGCTGGAAACAGCGAATGAGATAGAACACATGATTACTACTGTGAACCCTAACTAGAATCATGAAAATCAAACGAAAGGAGAAAAATATGAACTAAAAGCAACTTACGTGAGTGGAAAAATGGGTTAAACTCATTTGAAGGCGAATGGGTTTCAAAACCCTAGCGGAGCACTATTGAGGGGAAATGAGAAGGAAGGAGCTGTTTTTATGAAAATGGAAGAAATGAGAAGGTGAGGCTGATTTAGGGCTTTAGGCACCCTATAGGCCAACCTTAGGCCCAACTGATTAGGGTAGGCCCTTAAAAATTAGGGCAAAAACAATAACGACTCAAAAACCTATTGTCATATTGCATACAGAACCACGACGGTGTAAAGATCCTAACCATGACGATGTAAAGATTTGTCTTGAAAGCTGCCTGAGACCATAAAAGAAAATAAGTACAATAACAGTTGGTGTTATAATCATTGTTATAAATTAATTTTTAAAATAACATAAAAATGTATTCCACGACGGGTGGAGTGTTAACCGTCATCAAATATAGTTATGTAACGACAGTTATGGTTAAAATTGTCGTTGTATTTTGAATTTTTTTAAAAAAAGTGGTTGGAATTTTTGAATAAACCCAAAACCTGTAATTAATTCCACACAGATATCTAGAGACAGTTCCAAATATTAAATGATCTTTAATTGTTACAATTAACTAATATATTAAAATTAGTATAAATTAACTCTAAGTTTAATTCTCTAGTTAGAAAATACTTTTCCCACACTTTCCAAGTGACCCTTATAGTATTGGCAGTCGAGCTACCACTCAATATAATTTGTCCATTAAAAGCACTAAAATTAAAACAATCAATGTTAGAAAACATGACATTGTATATTGAAGGTGAATGTATAATAGAAGGTGTTTCTTAAAATAAACTTACGTATCTATTATGCTCTTCAAATAAGGGGGAGGACGTTTATGACAAAAGCAAAATCGAAAAGTTGTACGCTCTAGTACTGATACAACTAGTAGTTTTCAATGACAACAACATTGAAAGTCAGTTTAAATATATTTAAAATGCAAAATCTATACGTGATGGAATCACAAATAGGGATATACTTACTTTTCTATATATGGAGCAAGGTAAACTTGTTTCTTTCGTTGCATTATGGAATTAGTGATGTACGCTTTTGTTCCAACATTCTTGTTACCCATTGGAGTCATGAAATGAGGGTCTATAAATCCATATTTGTCATCCTTTCTCGTTTCCATACACAAATCATGCAAGTACCTAATTTGATAATGAAAACACATATTTAATATGAAAGAAGTTAACTAATAAAAATGATTTAAAAATTACATCATCCATAATTACATAATAGACAAATTTAACTCCTCATTGCTTGCTATGATCTCCATCAAACCAGTTTTATATATGTACAATGGAAGCTCGATATCTTTGCCAAACATAGTGGCATCTCAAGGAATCGAAGTTGCATATGTACTTATGGTTGCACCAAACTCCAACAATGTCGTTATTGGATCCTCTCAATTTTTTTATACATGCAAATTTGTTTCATGTTGCTACACATTAAACAAACATGACATTAGTTTGGATACTACATACATACTACATATGTAACAATATTAGTGGATATACAAACCAATTCAATGTGTAGTGTCATCCTTATGAGATGTTTCGACCAAACGATGAAAATTTTCAATGTTTACGATACAATACCAGCCTTTGATGTAAGTGTAAAAACTACAACATCACCATAACATACAATCTCCACCATAACCTTTACCAAATGAGCGTGGAGACACTCACCATGTAACATGGTGGAACCTGCAAAGCATTTACCGTGGGCCAGCAATTGGAAGGGAAATACATAATCAACCAATGTGTAGAACTCACATTGGGAACCAAAGCCAATGTAACCCACCATTTCAGCTACAACTGAATAACTCCCTTTAGTGCTAACACTGACACCGGGAGAAAGGTCGGGTTGTACTATAGTGGGGAGCTTTTGCGAGAGTAGTAAGCTCTCTAGTCGCTTGTCAAATACTTCCATCATCGTTTGTCACTCTAGTCTCATCTCCTAACGCTCTTGTCTGATCTGCTCTCATTCTTCTCTCATCTCCTCTCGTAGTTGCTATACCAAGTCAACTTTCATTTTTTGCAAGGCTTCCTCCTTATTCACATTAAAGGATGAATGATATTGGCGTTGTGATGACCTTCCAAAGTAACTTTGAATCCCCACACTGTATCCAATTATAACATCCCAGATGGATATTACTTAATAAAAAAGTTTATATTTGAAAATAAAATTTCAACATAATTATTATTCCCAAAAAGCAAGAAAATTTAAAATTTTAATTGCAGCCAATTAAAATAAAGTCGCAAACCATTTAATACAAGTTCTAAATCCACAACCAAACAATAATTTAGATTACAAGTTCCAAAACACACGTCTTTCATAAAATCCCAATCTCTAGACCTCGCTCTGTCTCTATGCCTCACCATCAACACCTGGATTATCATTTGCTCCTGTGTGATAAGTCACACGATCATCGCCAAACACAAACAGAAAAGATGAGCTCAAAGGAATAAACGGGCACAACAATAACATAACCCCTCACCCAAAGCATTCTAACTTAACAGAATACACGTTCTTAAACCCTTATTACCCAAGGAATCCTGAAATCATCGTCTCATAGCCCATATGAGACTAGACTATTCATTCATGTCATACTCACACTTGACGATAGCCTTAGGATATTTCATGCTTCCACGAACCTGCCTGTTCATGGTCCAACCTTTACAAACCTCCCCGCTCATAGTCCAACACACATGATCCATCCAGTTAGGAACCTCCCCGTTCGCAACAACTCGTGTGAGCACAAAACTTATGAACCTCCCCGCTCGTATCCTTATACGAGAGTATCATCAATAAGAACCTCCCCGCTCATATTAATCACATGTTTCATCACCAATCACGAATCTACTCGCTCTTGATAAAGTCAAGCATATCCTGGCCCAAGCTCGTCATCTCCAAACATGCAAAACACTTAAAGTCATCAACCGAACCTATATGAGATTAACACATACTTAACCATGGTCATAAAGATATCACATGCTTCCACAAATATGTCCACTCGTGGTCCATGTCTATGAACATCCCTACTCGTAGTCCAACATGCGTGAACACCTACTATGAACCTCCCCACTCATAACAACCTCAAGTGTTAGCACAAAACATACAAACCTCTCCACTCGTATCCCCACATAAGAGTACATCCAATACTAACCTCCCTGTCCGTATCCATCACGCATTTCCAATTCCATTACGAACCTCCCCACTCGTAATTTATCCACGCATATCCCAAACTAGAGACCATCACAACAAACCATGCAAAACACACCACAAAAGTCCTTTGCCCCTACACAATCGCCAGGCACAGCCTAAGTGTCGCTAGGCGAAATTAGACTGCAGATTGCCTGGCAGTCAACACTCACCGCCAGGCACCACGCATTCCAGGACTCACTGTTTTGTAGCTATCGCTTGGCGGTTCAATCTACACCTCCAAGTGCTACACTAGGAAAGCGAATTTTACTGGTTTAGGTAATGCAAAAACCATTTTTCACACTAATGATCACAAACACATATCCAGAATACCAAATTGCATATTTTTTCAATTTAACATGTGCCTCAAAAATCGTCTCCTCACATCTCAAATTCATCAAGCGCATATAAGTACACATACCTTTCCAAATGGAAACCATCCAACGCTTAAATTAGACCAGATATAAGCCATGCTTATAGGAATTATAAAACAACAATGGAGAGTAATTTTATAAAAGATAAAACTACTTATGAGCCAATATGTTATTCAATTAAATAAAAATATTGTAGTTACTTACACCCAAAATGATTCACAGTAAATGCAAAACCCACGAAAGCTTAACTCATGTATATATATATATATA
>Ga0099823_1008910_pt1 | contig 10188 bp, 6 predicted proteins | sample CowpearedBW_FD_76831 | JGI IMG/M metagenome (GOLD analysis project Ga0099823, IMG submission 76831) | Root nodule microbial communities of legume samples collected from California, USA - Cow pea red BW | ecosystem: Host-associated > Plants > Roots > Nodule | place: USA: California | collected...
ACACACAAGAAGAGTCTTTAAAACTATTTGAATCACCTTATATATATTTATTTCATATTCTTTATCTTCACGTTTTGCTTACATGATTGATATCCAAAGCTAGAGTTTAGTCAATAAAAGCTTCTACTATGGGTAGTCCACAACCTAGATGCATTATCTCTTAGGCATGTTACATCAACATTTATAGGGTTTTCTTTTTCAACTTTTGTTTAGGTTATCAACCCAAAAGCCCCAAACCCATGCCTAGGTTTCATCTAAAATAGACAACCTTACTCTATTCAAATTTTATGCACCATACTTCAATAAATTCAAAATAAATACTAAATACAATATCTTTTTTTCTTTTATAATGGTTTCTTCGCTCAGTTTTCATAATAAAAAAAATACAAAAACCAATTCATACAGTTAAAAGTTTCAGTCAAGATAACAATTATCATGATAAAAATAAGTTACCGAAAACATTAAAATAGCATAACAAAAACGGAAATAAATTGCAAAAAATAGAATCTTTATTAATTGATATTAATTAAAAATAAGTCAGTTACTAATTAGTAAAAAAAATCTAAAGAAATAATTACAAAAGTGAATCTCTTTTATTAACTGTTATAAATTATAGATTAAAAACCGTCCCCAAAACATTAACAATTAAAAGTAAAACAAGAAGAAAAAAGCACAGGCATAAAAAAAACGTCTACAAAAATAATTGCTTTATTAATGGTTATAGATTATTCTTGTGCATACAGGTGGAACGACCAGATACTGATGCAATAGAAAAAAAAAATGATAGTTGAATGGATTAGATATCTAATAATGGTGAATCAACCACCGAAAGAAATAATAAAATTTAATAACTAACTATAATTGATGGAATTAGGACAAAATAGTTTAATAACACTTCTATTCTAACCACATGTACACGTATTAGATTTGAAACTAGGATGAGAAAGCTAACAAGCATCTTTGGCTCCAATCATAATAGAAATTGTGGAATCAACGCGAGATATTAATTAATCCTCATTCCTCACACAAACATCAAATTAACCTTTGTGATGGAAAAGGTTCAAGTCTTTACCATGCGTTGAGCATCGACATCCCCCATAACTTTTAATTATGATTTCAAAAAAGACAAAAGAAATAAAGCACCGATCATTTATTGTTAGATAGGGAACTTGTTTTTTCATCATGCAGAGTAGCAGACTTGTGTCGTAATCAACCATTCAATCATTGACAATGCAGAAGAAGAAAAACAACTATGTTATGGTCCCAATGAAATGGTTAACTGAAAATAGGAGAATCAAGAATTAATAAACAAGTATGAGGAATTATTCCATCGTTGAGGCTAAGAAAATTATGATGATGAAAATCAAATATCTAGCTGTGTGTTCTTACAAAAGGAAAACATCAAATAAACAACACCAGTAACCTACATTTGTGTTGAGACTTACTTCAATTATTTAACCTATTCCTGTGATACATGATAGCAAGCTTTGAAAATTTTCATGTAAACGTAAATGGGGGGAGATAGGAATTTGAAAGGAAGATAAAAATAAAGAAGAGAATAGCCTCCTTGATGGAAAACTTTTCAGACAATGGTGAAGTGTGAAGTGAATCTCCTCCCGTCATCCCCCAGCGAGGAAAGAAAATTATGATCGAAAAAGAAGGGGGGGAAAGTACCAATTAGCAAGAATGAATGTTGAGGAAGTATGAAAATGTGGGTTGAGAAATTGTTCAGCATCCCATGACAGCACAATTATAAACAAAGTTGCCAGAGCGTTTTCTGGCAAGTAGATTCCACTGTAGAGGTCCTTCACCAGGGACACAGGAATTGAGTTCGATAAAACCTTCACCGTGAGTTCTCGGACCACCAATCACAATTAGCTTATCTCCACATGCCCTGAATGCAAGACCCCAACCATTCATCGAAACTACTCGTTCAGGCAGCCTCCCAATGCTGCGCCAAAATCTTCTCTCTTTATCGTATTTTTTCACCTCCATGTCAGCGTAATCAGCAGCATAAAGTTCATTATTTACAACCGCAACCAGAGGTGGTGCCTCCGCTGTTGCAGGCATGTCAGAGGTAGCACTGCGTCCGGGGGACATGTTAGGGATTTCTGTCCATGTTCTACTTTGTAAGTTGTATTCCTCACCACATGTAAGAAGCTTACAATCTTTTCCGCCGATTCCCCCAATAACATAAAACTTTCTATCCATGAAGACACCAGAGCACATCTTCCTGGGCTTGTTCATGCTCGGGAGAACCTCCCAGCTTTGATTCTCGGAGTTGTACAGTTCGGCCGAGTCAAGAATCCGACCCTCCGAATCACACCCACCCGCCAGAATAGCAATCTCCCCGAGGCTCGCAGATCCAAACAAACACCTTGGACCGTTCATCCTCATCCCAGATGACCACGAGTTCGTCAAAAGACTGTATCTGTAAATCACATGAGACCTCAGCTCCCTCCCAAACACAATAAGCTCCGTACCTACGGCCAGAGACTCCTTGTCCGAACACATGAAGCATTCGTTGGAAGCCATTCTTGGCAGATGCATCCACCTTTCACGAATTGGATCGTAGGCCTCCCATTCCAGAAGGGCACAGGAAAAATAAATCCAGTGTTCCACTATCCCTTTCAGTCTCCTCCACCTGTACAGCTCCCCACTTCTGATTGTGTTCCGAAAGCTCTTATTCAGTGACGCCAGAGAACCATAATCGGACCTCGAACATCGGCTCAGACATGCGATTGAGCTGTCCCGGTTCATTCTCGGCAGAAGAGAACCCGAATCTGATGAATCCCCACCTTGATGCTCTTCCTGCTCCATCTGCCGTTCACTCCAATCTGACGAATCTCCGGACTCATTCTCTTCCTCCTTGTTCTTAACTTCAAGGTCCTTCCTCTCATCCTCCTCCACAGAATCATCAGCATCATACAGTCGTTGTTGTTGAGAAAGAACTCGAACTGTGTCCCCCCCTGGATGGACAGATTCAGCTCTCCTGTTAATCTTCCTGGGCTGAGATTCTTCTTCGCAATCGGCATCATCAGAAGGGCGTTTGCCATTCTTCGTGTCCAAGTCTGGCAGGTATGCCATGAAAGACCACTTGTTATCTGCCTGACAAGAGCTCGGAAACAACCTAACCACGCACGAACGGCCTTCCAACATAGTCTCCACAAGAGGCAAAAGCAGCAGCAGCAGCAGCAACAAGAACTCAACCTTCAATTATTAGATGTCTTCTTCTATATATCTTTGCCTGAAGGGTCAAATTCAACACCACATAGATGATTGATGAACAGCCTCAGCGTCCCCCAGAAGGAACTACCTTCCGAATCAAGAGTCTGTAAAGGAATCAATCAATTTCAGTTACAAGTTTCAAGTACTTCTCTCTCTACAGTTCCATTTCTTAAATTAAATGCCCAGAATCGTCAACACGGCAAAATCACTGTTACAGATCGGGAATCCATTCAAAGTCACATTTTTTTTTTATTGTATGAACCCCTGAGTAGAGAAAAGAGAAAAGGGGGAATTGCCGGTCCAGAACCAAATTCACAGAGAGATCCCAAAAATCAAAACACCATAAATAGCTGGCGACTTTAATTAAACAAAACGGGTTCAGTGAATCCGTCCGGTCCGGAAACATGTAATGAATCCAACATTCCAAGGCTATGACGAAAAACAATCAATTCTGAACAAAACCCATTAACCAATATCCCCAGGATTCAACAAAAAGCAGAATTTAGTTAGATCTCCGTAAATCTACAATCTTCACCAATACCCAACAACATAGCAGACAATTCACTTTGTTCATGAGAAAGCTAGTAAATCATTTACAAAGAGGGAGTGAAGAGATGGAGAGAGAAAAATAAATAAAAAAAGGATGCAAGAAACTTACAAGTTGGATAAGAAGCAAAATCAAAAATACAACAAAAGTACTTGATGAGCAGATTTTGCAAGATTGAAAAACAGTCTTCAACTCCTTCTTTCTCTATCTCAAACCCACTGTTTTTGCATGTACCTCACACACTCACCCACACACAGAGAAAGGAAAGAAAGACCCAGAGAGAGAAAGAGAGAGAAAGTGTCTTTCTTTCTCTCTCTACCCAGCTCTTAGAAGTTCTTTGGTTTTAGGTTGGTCCTTTCTTGGGTTAGTGCCTGCAAATCAGGTGAAGGGAAGGTTTTGGAGCAAAATCTCAGAGAGGACCCCTCACATGGCCTTATCTCCCTTAAATCATATCTTAATTTATAATTAAATAATTCCTTAATTCATTTCTTTCCCACAGTCATTAATTAACTAATTAATTGATTAATTTAACATCCTTCTCTGTGTCTTTTTCTTCTCCTTTTTCCATTTCTTTCAATTTTGTGCGTGTGCGTATTTTTGGGTTAAGCAAATTTTGATGGAGGAGGTTGGGTGGAGCCTACCAAAAGGTTTTCCGGTAACTGGCTACTGGTAACCGCCGGTGTCAACACGTGTTGACCAGTGGGATAGAGAAGGATGAGATGATTTGTTTTCTCTTTCTTTTTTTTCGCTGACTTACAATCCAATTATTTTACAAATTCATTTAAAATATTTCCTTAAATTATTTTTAATCAATAATAAAATACTTTTAAGAAAGTCTTAAATTCAAATCTCAAATATTTTTTAACTTAATAATCAATCTCAAATTCAAATGTTATTAAATACTCATAAAAAATTAATCATACTAATAATCTTATCCAAAAAATAATTCTCCCATAATAAAACATGAATTTAATTTTATACAACAATCTCAAGTACATTTAAATTTTATTTTATAATATAAAAATTAATAATAATACACTAAGTCACACAAAAATTGAATGAAAATTGTAATATACAATCTTGCAATATACTTTATTAATTTATAAAAAAAAACATTGCACAGATGCTTAAAATTCATTTTAAAAAAAAGGACAAATGAAAAGTAGTGTTCGATTTTCGTTACCCATACGTCTCTGTGCAGTTGGATTCTTATTCCAAATTCTCGGCTGGTCAATTTCTCGTGGGGAGCGGAGAATCTGATGCGGCAGCGGGCAATTAAGATTGGTGGAAGAGTTTTATTTTGTTGGTTAATGATGCAAAAGTAACCTCCTCTGGCTAGATTTTTAACCTAAGGTGAGACTTTTGACCGGTCAACTTTTGGTTATTATACTTATTAATTGATATTTTTATTGTTAGTTATGGGTGGGTGTTTACACACTGAAAGAGAAAAAGAAAGAAGAGAAAGGAATATTTTAACTTAACATTTTGTGATAATGTTGTTAAGTGTGGTGATGATTATGATTATTACTACCAAACACGGCTGAATCATGGCTAAGTCAAAAAAGCAGATTGTGCAACACTTCATTCAATTTCCGCTTGCGTTTTCGGCTGGGCCTCTCTATCCTTTTTACGCTCTGTTTTATCCCTTGATGGGACATCTATCTATACTATTGTCCTCTTTATACAATTATTTATTATTATACAATTTTTTATTATTTTTATTTCTCATCTTTATCTCACTGTTTAATAATGTGACAGACTATTATTTATAAACTACCTATAGATTCAAACTACGTCTCACGTTAAAACTGTCCATTTAATTTAATTTGTTGTCCCAAGGTGGATCATGACTAACGTACCCTTCAATTCAATTTCATTCATACAAGTTACTGGAAAATATTGTAAGTGCTCGTTTTTTCCCTTTTTAGAAATATATTTCATTTTTTTCCCTCATATTTAAACATAATAAGAATAATAGAATTCAGGCAAACAAGTACACCAACAAAATTTTGTTGCGAGCACTGTGTTGAGATTCCCTAATCATTCAACTTTTAATTATGTTTTAATAGCAATTACTAGCAATCTAATATCTAATCTTGTAGGCTTTGATGGACCTAACTTTTAGATTTTCGGGTCTATTACCCTTGAATTAAAATAATTATTTTCAAAAACTTTTTTTTCTACCTCCTTTTCTGTTTTCTACGTGATGATCACGGGTGGTAGCTTGGTCGGCATTTGCACATAATCACAACAGTTTGTAATCTTAATCATCCTCAAACTTCTTTCCTTTCATACAACAACATGATTAGATTGTGGTTTGTCGCCAATCTTTTTCTATTTTTTTTTTCATAAATGGAAAACTCTTGGCTTTCGTTATAGTACATCCCACCACCTTAGATTCAGACACCTTTTTTTGGTATGGAGGTTAAAATTTTCAAACCCAATTAGTGTGTACACTCGTAATAAAAGGAAAAGGCAAAATAGATAACTAATAAAAGAAAAGACCGAAAAAAAAATAAAGTAATATGCAAATGATAAGATACATAAAGTGGATTAACAATTGAAGTGTGAAAAAACAAATGAAAACTGTTATAATAACACCTCCATTCTTATTCTATTTCTAGTACTGAAATATTACCTGTTGTATTGGTAGATCAAGGCATTTTACATTTTTAATTACTATAAATGTAAATGCCAAAAATATCATAACTAATTTCTTGATTTATACATGCGGGTAATCAAAATAGAAGAGTAACGTGCTATGACTGTCTTGTATATTTTCTTATATCATTTTATTGTTTTTTTTTTATTTTTCCTCACACATTATTTATCTTTTTTTATTTTATTTTAAAATTTCTAGAGAATAAACGCTCAAAATTATTAAATTCGTTCGGTACACACAGTTAGGCATAGTTAGGATGCATTACAATAATTTCATACTCTTAACTTAAATCATTAGTTAACACTTCTTATAATCATTTATTATTGTTTCTATCAATAAGATTATGTAGTCTAAGGGGTCTATCTATCTATATATGGAAAGTGGTTTAGGAGGTTTTATTAAAAAAATTATTACATTCTTATGAATTCAACCAAAAACATTTACTCTAATGAGTACAAAATTAAATCTTACGAAAAAAATTGTGGTAAAATCATATTTTACATCTTACAATTTTTTCTGTATCAAGTATGTTGTATGAATGTTTATTTTTTTGAGAGACAATTTAAATACTTTTTTTTTGTTTATTTGAACTAACAAGTTTTTCGTGTATACATGTTAATTTCAAATTTAAATAAACATTCGATGAAAATGGCCTATGTTTTATTTATAATCAATATTAAATTGGAATACAGCACTAAACTAAAAACAGAAGACCTTTCAAGCATGTTATCATTATTTGATAAGAATTTAACAAATTTAAATATTATTAATTTTTAAAAAATTAAATATATTTCAAATCTTTATAAATACCGTTCTGTCGATTTTAATTAGCTAGAATAATAATAACTTTATATTAGTGATATCTGCTTGATGATTTCAATTATGGTGAAAATTTTAATAGCTATTATGCTTTTTAATGTTTTTTTAGTCTGTATCGTTAATCTCGGATAATTTAGTTTTGACATAACTAACAAAATAAACTGTTAATAATTTATACTATTATTAGAGAGTTGACCCTGTCTACTTTTTTTCTTTTTTAATTTTCCAATAAATAATTATATTTTTTAAATTAAAACAATTAATTATTAATATTATGATTTTTTTTAAATTAACTTATTTTTATTTGAGTCTTTTTAATTTATAATTTTTTAAACTAATAAAATAAACTTTTATAAAGATAATTTACCTATAAAATAAATAAAAGTTACATATAATAAAATTATAAAAGATTATTTACATTTAATTGTATAATTATAATTTTATTATTTTGTATTATAAAAATAGGAATTGTAATAATAATAATAATAATAATAATAATAAAGAAAAAATAATAAAAAATATTTTAAACTAAAATAGTTATGTTATTTTTAAATGTGTAATTCAATTAAGTAACGTATGTCTTATTGTTTCATATGAACAAAATAATTATATATAATATTTTTAAGTTTTAATATATTACAAACAATATTTTTGTTATTTTTAATATCATTCTTACTTTTGAATTATATATGTAATTTAATTTGAGTTATAACTTACTTTTAACACGTCTTTTACGATATCTAACCACATCTCTTTTTTACTTTATTCACATTACTCATATTTTTTCAGACACTTTATAAAATTTCTGTTCCAACCCAACAAAAGAAAATATTTCTGTTCTAACCACATGCTCTTTATTTATTTATTTTTCACCTCCTAAACTACAACTAACTTCAGAATTGACTGGTTGAATTGTTATAGAATATGAAACACTCTTAAAAACAATTTTTTAGCATTAAAATATTACATTTATAAGTAGAAAGATGAAGAATTATATGAGATTTATCTTAAGTTACAGTAGTAATTTATGACAAAGTGTAAAAAAGAGAAAAAAAAAAAAGAACAGATGGTTGATTATTAATATGTTCATACCAAAACATAGAAGATGTTAATAAGTTATAGTTTTGAAGATGAATGCTGGCATGACAATGAATAGTTTGTCTGAACATAAGATGATAAAAGTTTTGAAGGTTAATGAATGAGAGTGCAGTTGAAGAGAAGAACTTAAATGCGGCAACAAGTCTCCAAAAACAATCACATGGCTTATGCTATTACATCGCAAAATCAATTATAAAACAAAACAGATGAGCTGTGAATGAACAAGATCATGCCCCCACCCAACACACTCTCTCTCTCTCTCATCAATCTATCTATGCCACTCCATTCTGTCAATGGTCCCCACCAACCCTTTTCATTTTTCCTTCTTCTCTTCTCACCACCATTAATTACTATAACAATAAATAATAACCCTTCAAACCACAAAATAAAAAATAAATAAATAAACTCTTTCCTTTTTCTGATCATTTCTTAAATACAATAATTCTTTTTAATCATCTTATTTATTGTTTATTATGTTCTTTTCTAACTCTTCACTTGAAAATTTTGAGTGTGGGGTTGTTATGACATTTCACCACAATTTATCTTAACTTACCTTGTGAATTTGGACGGTAGTGTACACGTATCGTGTTGGTAAGTCTTATTTCTTTTAGCGTGTAAGCTTTGACGGCGTCGTTGGGAGCATAGAAAGTGGACGCATAAACACCACGTGCTCTGCATGTGCGCCATCTTAAATCTTTCTTAAAGTATTTATTTAATGGAAAGCACAAGGATTTGATTTGGTGTAATGATCTAGTCTAATCACAGACACGTGCACATTCCTCACACGTGCCACAGATAAGGTACCCTTGGGATTTCGAGTCACGTGTCGGCGCACGTGGGGTGCTTCTCAGTTGATTCTTTTCGTTTTTTTATTTGCAAAAAGCTGAAATGCTTTATAGTTTATATACATGTTTACAAGTTTCTATAGTAAATAATATATAGAACATGGGCGTAATTTATTGTGGTTCAACTTTAGAACTTTAGGGTTAAATTGTTTAAGGATAATCATTGTGATCACTTATTATTTACCCAAATTATTGTGTTTAATAGATGGTGCTTAATTTATAAATAAAAACCCACTATTTCAGCAGCACTCACTGAGCTTAATATTTACACTACCTGTTGTCATTTTTTAAATATACACAAAGGAAGTATAGGACGTGCGGAAAAAAATTTATTAAGAGAAATAAAACAAAAAAGAATTATAATCCTTAGATTGGATTAAAACGAGAGTTTCCATGTTTATTCTCTCACCACTTAGCGTTTCTTATTTTGTTGTAAAGGTCTTCATGTTTCTCACGCCGAAGCCACTTCCATCCTTTCTGCTTCCTCCTCCACTCTCTTCAAACTGTTAATGTTTTTTCTTTTCCTCTGCACCAATAGTAATAGTGGAATTTGCAATCAACGGAGTCAACGGATAAGAACGTTGCGTTAGCATGACTGAAGCATACGGTTACGGAGGGCTTCTTCACTTCTTTTTTCCTTTCTAACTTGCTTTAAATGTGTAAAATAACACTTATTATTCTTAAGAGAATTGCATTTTATAATTTTCAGAACACAAGTAACGTCATCTTATCTTCTTCATATATTTCTTCTGTATACGAATATTTATTTTTGGAAATTTCATATTATTAGAAATTACATTAATATTATATTAACAAATATAAATATTTTTTTATAATTTAATTTTGTAAGTTAAGTTAAATTAGAAATATATTCTTAAGATAGTATTATAATTATTTAAAATTTATCATATATATATATATATATATATATATATATATATATATATATATATAAAGAGACTCAATAAAAATTATATATAAATATAAAA
>Ga0099823_1008938_pt1 | contig 10170 bp, 6 predicted proteins | sample CowpearedBW_FD_76831 | JGI IMG/M metagenome (GOLD analysis project Ga0099823, IMG submission 76831) | Root nodule microbial communities of legume samples collected from California, USA - Cow pea red BW | ecosystem: Host-associated > Plants > Roots > Nodule | place: USA: California | collected...
TATATATATATATATATATATATATATATATATATATATATATATTTGGTGGATCTTGGTAAAAAAATTTAAAGGAGTTAAAGTAATATACTCAAATTTTATATATTTAATTATTATTATTAATATAAAAAAGTATATATAAATTTAGTATTACAATTTTTGTATGTTTTTCTTTAAAAAATTATATTTTTGAAATTGTATTTGATATGAAACTCAATTTAAATTATTTTTTCTAATTTCATATCTTTTCGCATATATTCTTATATTTGAGCATTTTTTTTTTATACTAAGTTCCAAAAAAACCAATATGAAACATTATGTATATAATTCAAAAGAGATAATATGAAATGATTATCTTATTCAACAATTAAATTCTTAATATCATGCTTGAAAATGTTATTTTATTTTTCATCAATGTACCTATTTAAAAAAAATTAAGACTAAAAAGAATAATTTATCAAAATTCAATAAAAAATTGAGAGACATAATTAAAGAAAAAAAAACGATAATCAAGTCACATTTAAGAAATAGTTATGAAACAAAAAATACAGTACATAATTTTTTATATTGATAAAAAAATAAATATACAAAAAAAATCATAAGATAAAAAAAATTAAATATCAAACTAATATTTTCCTAGAGAGAGTTAACTTTTTTTTTTATCTTAAAAGAGAATGATAAGAACCAAGAATAAGAGAATGAATTTATATCTAATTTTATATCTTTTTAAAAAAAATAAGAAACAAAAGAAGAGATGCAAGATTAATAAATGAATACAATACTTGAGAAACTTAAAATAGAAGAGAACAAAAAAAATATCCCAATGAATTTTATTATTTTATATTATGTTTAATTTTTATTTTATTATTTATTAATATTAAATATTATATTTTATAAAAAATAAAAATAAATTCAAAAAATTTTAGAAAATACTTTTAAAATATTTAAAAAAAATTAAAAAGTCTTGGGAAGTCATGGTAATATATATATATATATATATATATGTGGTTTGTCCTAATAATTTTAGGTTCTTTGAAAATTATTAACTACACATTTAATACTATTAACTAAAGTAACCAATTTTTTTTATTGTACCAAAAAAATTAACAAACTTTTGGAGAACATTCTCTAAACCTAGACTTATATGATGAGTTTATTAAATTTAAGTCACATTGGTTAATTCTTTTTCCCCTTCAAATAAGTATCGTGAAATTGCTTCAATAAAAAAGCTATTACCTGCTATGTACCAACAAAAAAACCAAGTTTTCACTCATAAGCATTTAATATAACTTCAATTAAACATTCAGTTTATTAATCTTAACATTATATTAATATTTTTGGGTAGAGTTATTAAATTTATACAACAGTGTGAAACCCACACATTCAAAAGAAACAACTAATTTATTCAATATAAAAAAACAAAGAACTTTCACTATTACTTAGGTTCTCATGTCAAAATTATAAAAAATAGAATAAATTTTTTATATAATAAAATAACTACGAAATTTCCTAATCGTATCATTTTGCATTTCTATATCACAATAAATATAAATATAAATACACATATCGAAACTAATTAAACTAAGGATATATATTTGGGGAAAAAATGAATGTTGCTCAACTTTAACGACGGACATATAAAAAAAAATGTAAGAATTTGAGAATTAATTTTTCTTAAAGTTTTTATTTTCTTGTATAAGCACATGTTTTCTACGAATAATGAGTAAAGAATTAAAAATAAATGATCATTTTCCATTAAGTTGGTAATACTGGTGGACATACATGAAAAACATTAATTATTAACCATTAACCATTAATTAATAAAATTCACATACTTAATTAAGAGAATATGCGTTGAAACGTAGCGCAAAACGCCAAGCAATGTCGCAGAAAAAGCGGCATTATCCGTACGTATGACACGTGTTGCATCGTCATTGGCTATTACTCTACCCCGTTAAGCCCAGGCCGCAGCAGATTGCTCCCCAAGGGCAAAACGAAGTAAAAACCAGGAAGTATGTGTGACCAGGTGCTCCGCAGCCGCACGACGCATGATGGTTGCGCCACTCATGAGCCACTAATCCGAGGCTGCTGCGACTAATGATACCATCACCCGGCTCCACCGTGGGCAAATAAAATGGCGTCGTCACAGCCAATCAAGAGGCGCCCTGTCCCACACTCACAGTCACCGGCGGGAGAGTGACAAAGCTTGCATAACACGATTCTCGTTCTCACTACAAAACCACACTCGCTCTCTTTCTCTTCGTTTTTTCTCCCATTTCCTAAATCCTCCTTAAACCCTAACACTCTCAATCTCAATCTTATGATTAATGGAAGACCAAGCGCAAGATTCTCTACCCCCTGGTTACCGGTTCTACCCGTCCGAAGAGGTTCTCCTCCGCTATTACTTAACCAAGAAGAACGAGAACCGGGAGGGGGGGTTCAACGGTTCTGATTTGATCAAGGAACTCAACCTGTACGATCACGACCCGTTCGAATTACCGGACGCTGCGTGCTTCCCGTACGGTTACCGAGGGAGGAAGAAGCATTGGTTCTGTTACACCGTTAAAGAGACCAAACGCCGAAGCAGAAAGGTCAAAAGCGGGTTCTGGCTCCGGAAAGGAAGGGTTCGGGACATTCGCGATAACGGTGGGATTGGGAACGCTGTTTTAGGCACCAGGTCGCGTTTCGTTTTCTACGTCGGGAATTCGCTGAAAAACGCTATCAGAACGGATTGGATTTTGTACGAGTACGCATTGGTTGACCAAATTCTGGTACGGTTTCACGATTAATTCAAATCACACCAATTCTTGAAATAGTTAGTTTGCTTTTGGAAGAGCAATTGAAAACTGATTTTAATGTAATTAGATTTTTGCTTGCATTTACTTAAAAATAAAAACTAGTATTGGAAGTTACTTAAATTGTTTCAGCTCCATAAATTAGAACGTGTAACAAATTCCTCAATTTAACAATTTAAATCAAGTTATGTCGGGAGATAAAATGCCACCTTACTGAATAACACTCTGCGCTCGTATTGAAAAAGGAGAGAAAAGCAAGAACAGGGGATTCGCAACAGAGTATGCATGGTGTTGTTCGCTTCAGTGTAAACAATAGGAGACATGAAGGAAAGAAACTGAACAGAGAAAACCGAGAGCATGAAAGGGAAAAACATGTATTATTGAACTAAAAAGAGAGTATTGTCTTAACGTACAAAAGGGGAGGAAAAGGGATATATTTATATAGGAGAGTATTGTCTGATTGATTATACTGATACTTCAACGTGATTTTGATAATCCAAGGTGAGTCCAAACAAGCTATTGATTAATGTAATGAATTTGATTTTTGCGTGTGCAGGGTTCGTTCGTGCTTTGTCGTGTGGTGAATAAGCCTCATCATAAGAATAGTCCATCTGAAATTGGTCGCAGTTGTTGTGCTGAAGAGAGTGCCGATGTGGCGGTGCGACACATCGGTGTTCAGCATGATGGATGTGTTGGAGGTGATGACGTTTGTGATGATGGCTTTGTTAATAGAGAGATTGAGGCTGTTGAGAATCCAATTAGGCGTGGTGGTGAACATGATCATGCTGCAACTGTTTCAGTTGCTCAGGGAAGTCAGCCGGTGAGAAATTAACACTGATTTGATAAGCTGTCTTGTGCTTTCGCAAATTGCATGACTTAGGAAACTTACCTACATGTTAGAATGTCACATAAGAACGTAACATATGGTTTTATTTCAAGGGAGAACTTGAATACAGCTTCTTAGGTGGTGTTGGCATTATCTAATCAGAGATTGGAGTTTTACCTCAGTTGTTGACCTTTACTGAATTTTTTATGCAAACTTATATTTTACGGGCATTAAACTTTACATATGGTAAGAGAACAAACACCTAGAGTATCTATGGGGCTGTTTTATGTTTGTTATTTGTTTAGCATTTGGCGTATTGTAAAAATATAGCAAAACATGAATATATAAAGTGGAACCTTTTGTTTTTTATAGAATAGAATTGAACGATTACAATTTGTGTTAATGTGTGTTAAGTCTCCATGTTAAATAGTACCTTAATAAGAAATTATTGTTCTGCTTATTTATGCTTCATTTTTGTTACCATGCATCTGAGAAAGTAAATTTAGCCCTAAATCAATCTTACAAGTAGCTTATGAAGTTATGAGGTGAGGTTTGACTTATATATTACAATATGATCATATGTGAGATTTTCCACACATTCTTTCGTGCCTAGAACTAGACATCTCAAATATGGGACTAGATATTTGTGGGTGATAGATAGTGTTCTCATAGCAAGTGACATCATAGTTCTCAACAAACTTTGTTAAAGTAGACTTAATACAATCTTGGTGGATTTAAGTGTACCTCAACTTCACAAAACTGACTTATAAGATGAGTTTTGGATTCATGTATATACTATAAGTTGGTTATACCTTTAGCTGATGTAGGATATCCAATAATGCAACAGTGTATGACTTACTACCAGGAAGGCTTTGTGTGTTGGTAGTGTTTGTTTGTGGAGCTAGATAGTTCCATTGGATTCATTTGAATTATTTTTGTTTTGGAGTTGTCAGTTGCGAACATCGGCAGTAGCCTGAAAAGTGCAGTCAGAATTAGGCTATTAGTATAGGGAGTCACTCAAAATATTTGTTGCAACTACTATTTTTTAAAAGAAAATTGAAAAATTTTCAACTCATTCATGTGATGGTTCTTTTTAGATGGCATTTGCATCCATGTTTTACTATTAATAGAACTTTTTCTATTAGAGGTAACATCTTAAGTTTTTAATTCTTTTGTCACAGCATGTCGCTAAAACTACAAATATGTCACTATGCTCTTGGATATTCGAAAATACGTGTATTTTGTTTCATTTATGTCTCTGTAAAAGTTGAGCTGTCTACTCTTCTAAAGGTGGACAAGACATGTAATGGTTAACAGAAAGCTCTGCATGTGTCAATTGATAGTTAACGCTATTGCTTTAAACTTGTCTTATTTTTTTATTCATTCGTTCAGTTTTAGCATATTCTCCCTTGTACCTTTTCTTTTTATAGTGGAGAAAAGAATTCATTTTAAAGTATTAAATTCTTTTGTTTGCTGTTGTGGTAATCAGGTTCAAGAAAGGCTTTCTGGACTTCCCTGTGACGGTGCATTGTTAATTGAAGCTGTGATACCTCGGCAACATATGCTTTCCATTCTAGAGGAGGATTTCATAGAATTGAATGATTTGATATGAATTGGTTGGTTGTAAGAGATAATGTGAATTCTAATCCAGCTATCAGGAGTATTTGTCACCTGAAACAATTGTATTCAGAATGGATAACTGACTCGGCTAAAGGAGAGAGATTTATGATATTGAGTAGCTGTTGTTCCGCTCAAACGAAGATACATACCGTCAGATGGGATTGGGGCGAATGTCATGGATTATGATCTCTTCGCATGTTAAGGTAGTTACTTTAGTCTTTGTATGTTAAACTCTTGAGCCCTACTTGAGGAAATATTCAGCGGATCTTCTTTGTTTTGGGCATGCAGATTTTTTTCCTCTGCCTACTGAATGGCAATTGGCTCCAGAGCGATAGAGTTAGAGTTAGATATTGGTATTGGTAATTGGAATATGCAATTTACACTAATATGCCATGAGCAACTTCACCGTACTTCATGCTTTCATTCCTACCTTGAATGAACGACCTGTTCATATTTAAATTATATTAGCATTCCTGGGACCATCAGAATTTCCTATCTACACCTTAGTAGCAGGGCCTATTCGTAACTGTCTGTGGTACTTTATTTTTCCTATCTTGTTCAAGAGGCAAATCGGATGAACTCCAAATTGTAAGTGTTACAGCATAACGATAGTTATGAATTGCCTTAAGCTTCTATTTACTTCTGTGGTTAAGCTGACTAATTTTATGATTTTCAGGGTCTTTATGTCTTGATAAATTTCTCTATAAAGACTCAGAGGAGGAAAAACATAAGGAAAATAAGTTTTTCTATAAAGCTAAAATTAGTTTATGCATTAATTGAAAAAGCAGCTATTATAGAAGTTAATATAAGAAAAGTTTTATAAATTAGCTTATGTATAAGCCAACTTTAGCTTATGAAGAAACCTATTTCATTTTTATTTTTCTTCTTTTGTAAGTGTTTATAGAGACTTTATTTAAATTGGTACTGTGCAATCTGGTCCTATGCCATATATATCGTGGTTTTTTTCAATTGAATCTGTGTAGTTTCTGTGAATAGCAATATGCTGCTTGTGCCTTTTTGTGTGGATCTGCCACTAGTGGTATCAATTTATGTTTTGTGTATTTGGGGGAGGATTTGCTTTTGTTTACTGCATTTTCATATGTACTTAATGTGACTGATTTCATTTTATCGCTACTTGTACTTCTGTTTTTGAAATCCAGTTGTATTCCCTTCTTCTGGCTAAAACTTTGAGCTTAGCACTTAAAAGGCACGTGAATTGGTTTAAATTGTACTTGATTTCTATGTGATATGAAAAAGTTCCAAAAACTAGGAATCAATGATCATTTACCTATTGAATGTTGTTTTCTGCTGTGTCTATGACATTATTGTGTGCGAGATCAATGCACGTTCGGTGATTTAATATGGTCCCCGTTAAAAATCATGACTCTTTTTGGTGGGTCTGACATAAAATTTATCCAATAGTAAAGAATACTCTATATTGTAAATGTAAAGAGTGTGCTGTTCGCTGCATCGATATAGGAACAGTGTAATTTGTATTTGTTGTGCTTTATGTGCATTTAATATACTGACATTTGGAAGTTCATAGTAGTTGGTTTGTGTTGTGCTGTGTGCTATGCTTTAACTTTAAGACTCATACAAAGATTTCAGAAAGTTCATGGTTCCTGAGACCCGTTTCTCCGTAAACATGATGTTATTTAAACATCTAAACATATATCTTTGAGCTTCAGTAAAGATGTCAAAAAAATTGGGCATACTTTGAATGTTGGACCAAAGAATTATATTTTTGCAGCAGTTATTCTTTCTTTTACCCAAAGCATGGGGCGTTGCGTGCGCCTGCCAAGTTTGGCACCACCTATGCAGAAATAACTTTTTTTGGGTGGGTCGACTTAATCCCAAAAAACTATCATTGTATGAACAGATTGATGAGATTATTTGCGTGAATACTGCCAATGATAACCAATGAATTCTAGTTTTTATCTTGTGCATGAGTTGAAATGCAAGGTTGTAGGGTTGTATTGTAGTGTATTCTATTTTGTTCTGCCAAAGTTGTTCACGGGTCCAATTCGTAGCGAAGATGCAAGGCTTTTGCAGTACCCCTTCCCCCAGAACAAAAAATAATAATTGCAGTACAATAACGCACTAGGAAAAGCTTATATAGATTGCCTGAAATTTAGTTAGAAATTGAATTGCTTTTAACCCATACTTGAGTGATTAAAGTAACATATATTTGTATATTTAGTTTCCCAAGAAAGCCAACAAATAAGGGTGGTTGCCTTGTATTTTCTTGTATTTTTAGTCAAGAAAATTAGCTGGCCTCCCAACTCAGTTTTTGGGATCATCCTCCCGTGTCATTTTCTTCCTACTTCAAATGTTTTTTCGAGGCAATGCTGTTTCATGTTAAAATTATCAACTATAATCACTCGCGATTTACAAATATTATTGTAAAAATAAGAATAATAAAAGCACCTTTAAAGTAGGTTCTCTTACTTTTTGTTAGAAACTTTGGAGAAGCAAATGTTTCACGAGGACGTAAGAACTTTGGAGACAAGAATGACATTTTTTTTTCTTTCTGTAAGGTCTTTTCCGGCAACTTGTGTAATATTAGTACAATGATTGGGGATAAGAAGTTACTAGTTAATTTCGAGAAGTCTATAATCTGGTTTGTATCATGCTTGAGCTGCATCAAGTTTATTTAATATTTTATGATTTACGAAATAGGTCAAGCCAAAACTTTTTTCTTTTTTTAATTTAGTTAAAAATGTTATATGCCATATAAAAAAAATTAATCTTAATAATTAAATTAATTTAAATAAATACAAATAATGCAATCATTAAACTATGGGATTATATGTTGGTCGAATTCAAAATGTGTATGACTGTTGCCTTAGTATCCATGAAATTTGGATCGAATATCGTAATAACGATTCTGTATCCAAGTAAAAATAATATAAACAAGAGAAAATATTTCACTATAAGTTTAAGCTAATTAGTTATTGCAAGAATAATATTTTTTAATATATTTAATTAGTCTTATTACATTTTAAAAAAAAAGTACATGTAAAGGGGTGCCTCTTTCCCTAATCTAACTTCTTTTAACAACACCAACAAAAAAAGGAAAACTTTAAAGTTATGTCAAGTCTTAAAGACTTGCATAAAGTAAATAAGTTAGCCTTGAGCCTTTATCTCAAAAATTAGGTTAGACTGGCATCTTGCATGGTGATGTTTGTTTGGGGTCAATTCCACTTTATAATACACATTTCACACATTTAAATCCTTGGGTCTGTGGATTTAAATAGTCGAGCTAAGTTAAATTTAGTGTATTCTAATACATATTTTAATAAAACGTGATTCAGTTAGATATTTCATTTTTAAATGACATGTCACTCATAGTTAACCTTGATTAGGTTAGTCTAGATAGATATACACAAAATTACGACCAAAAAAATTAAGACGAGGTTTTTTTTTAACTGAAACATTACACTTTTAAATGACATGTCATAAAATTGATATGCAAGAAAAAAAGAGAGTCAGAAATAGCTTATCACTATGATTCACCGTTCCTTTATCTGTCTCATTTTCCCTCTCTTTTACAACAATTATTTACGATTGTCTTGCAACGGTGAATGAAAAACTATTTTTGTTAAAATATTATTTTCAAAGTATGATTTGTCCTTCAACCGTGGAGAGGTGTTTGGATGTTTCAGAATAAATTAGTTACTATTTTATGAATTAATTTTAGCATATGAAGGTAACGATTTCGATGAAAAGATCGTATTTAAATAGAATATAATACATATTTAATTTATAAACTAAAAATTATTAATATTTAAAATAGTCTTTATTTTAAATAAAAAATTAGATTAATTTCTTAATTGTTAAAATACTGAGTCATAAACCAATTATAATATTTTATTTATAATAATAATTATTTTATATATAATAATTTTTAGTTTATAAATTGATAATTAAATTAGTTATATAATGACTAATTATTTTTTATTTATATTTTTTAAGTAATTCGATTTTCATTTTTCAAAAACTTTGGTTAAGTTTCATTTACAAAATAAAAAATGTATTAAAATTTCAAATGGTAAATGAATTTTCTTTATTTTTATAAAAATTAAAATTTTAATTACAGTTTCTGTAAAACAATAACCTTTTTTATCCAAATGAAATTTAAAGATTGATTTCTTATAAAATAGTAATTTATTTTTAATATAACTTATTTTTTAACACTTTGCAAACTACATTGTATAATTGTTTAAAATTTCAATAATTTAAGAAATTATCCAAAATAAATAGTCAAGAGTAGAAGTGAACTCTATGAATATTTTATCAAAACAAATGTTGAATTTGTAATTATAAAACTCAATTATTTGAGTTTCATTTTATAAACATAATTATTTATCTAAAACTATTTCATTTTATAAACATAATTATATACATAATTTGAGTTTCATTTTCTCTTTTAAGTATATTTTTATCTAATACTTGGTTACATTCTTTTAAACACGACCTTGTCTAGATTAAATTGAAAAGACATGTAATATTGTAACATGATTTTGTATTTTAGAGTATAATTTGATGATATGTATAATAATATATAAGCATGATTTTTTCATTTGTGTTTATATTTTAAAATATTAATTTACCTTTAAGAAAATTATTAATTTTTTTAAAATTGATTATTATTTTTGCAAATGTTTTTATAAAATTATTTATTTCTATTTTTTTTATTTATCAACAATTATTCTCTCATCTTTTCTAATATATTTAATTTTATTTTTAATAAATATAATTTTATTTTATATATTAATTTAATAACATTGTATTATCATCTTTATTAATATAATATCATATATATTAAAAAAATCGTATACACAGAGCGTGACATGGTTTTGTTAGTAAGACATAAAAGTAAATCGTATAGTATAGGAGTAGTATATGTAGAATTATGTGGGTGGCTCA
>Ga0099823_1008949_pt1:5000-10164 | contig 10164 bp, 7 predicted proteins | sample CowpearedBW_FD_76831 | JGI IMG/M metagenome (GOLD analysis project Ga0099823, IMG submission 76831) | Root nodule microbial communities of legume samples collected from California, USA - Cow pea red BW | ecosystem: Host-associated > Plants > Roots > Nodule | place: USA: California...
GTATTAGTCTTTACAGCTGAGAACCAAGAAAGGTTGTCATGAAGTACCAAGCAGCTGCTTTGGTTTGTGTATCTCTCCCACAAGTTTTCAAGCATCAGTCCCAACACCAAGATTGGTGGTTTGTGATCTTGTGTCTATGTATATCATTTGAACCTACATTCTACAATGAAGTAATATAGCTAAATCAACTATTGTTATTTTAAATTTAATAAAGGAGGTTGTGAATTTTTTCCATGGTGCCTGCCACCCAAAACTATAACATAGTTGATTTTTTAAAAGTAGTAAAATCCATTAGAAATTATCAAGTATCTTATTTTCTAGTTTATAACACTCAGATTGAATATGTGATGTTCTACATAGATTCACATGCTGTTTGATTTTATCTAAGGTAGTCAGTTAGAAAGGAAAATGAGAACTAGTTGATGCAACATACAAATTTAAGCATATTGCAGAACTTCGATTCTTAGTATATAAGCCAATCAACAACTGTAACAAAGTTGGTGGACATTTTATGAGAGATCAAGAAGCAACAAATTCTCTATTGCTGATGGATTTCAACTCCCTGCTCTTGTGAAACCACATTAAAAATACAAGTAATGTTTCAACTTGTGGTAAAGAAAAGGAGTGCGACTAAATTTTAATGATATCATGTGGTAAAAGTCAGATGTACAAGTTAGAAGCGAAGCTTTAACTTCTGAATCCACCCTAAACAGTTTTACAAGTCAATTTCTTAGTTTTTATTATCACTTGCAAACTACATGTTATAATCTTTTATATTTTTTAATCATAGCATCACCATTTTTTATCTTTTGCTCGGCACAGATCACACACACAGCTCTAGGCACCTCTGATCTTTTTGCTCAGCACATACAACACACATAGTTACACAAACTCTCTCCAGAAGTCACTACTGTGGAACTCACACACATAGGTACTCACAAATTACTGCAAATTTGATATATTTTCATTGCTTCTCTTCAGGTTATTCTGAAAGTGTTTTTGTACAGATATTTCACCCTTTATTCGAGGGTTACAACATGTCAGTTTAGTTTTCTGTTAAAATCCTCACTCTGTAAAAGAAGTTATCACACTACAAAATTTGCATAAGGTTTTGGTCTAATGGCATGACTCTCTGAATGCCTTACATTTTGATACTCTGGAAGCTTATAGGCTTGACTTGTAAATTGGTGTTTATGAATACTAACAACCATAAGGTATTATTTAAAAAAAATTGCATTTTGGAGCTTCGAAGCTTATATCAGATTTTAAAAGCTTATGCAGAAATGAAATGATATTCTTTCCTAGAAATATATAAGATTGTGTAGTTAGGTTTTTAATGGATTTATTATACAGTAAATATTGAAAGTTTTGAATTAACTTTACAGATTTAAAGGATTTGAAAGATCTCCACGAAAGTTTTAAAAACATGTAGATTACAAAAGTTAATGAAAAATAATTAAAAAAAAAAGACATTTTGGATGAAGAAAAACATACCAGTACAAATTTTCAAAATCTTAAATAGGTAATTTATTTAACTGTGCTTCTATACTAGGCGTGCACGTATTAACATCTTTTCAGTCCTTTAGGTTTAAACAACATGTTTAAAATTAAAATGATAGTATTTTGTTACGAAAGTAAAATTAAAGATAAAGATATTGTGTATTGGTTCCATTAAAAATTCATGATAATCACATATTTCATTTAGAAACTTTAAAAAATATATTTTTTTTTAAATTTGTATATATTATAATAATCTTGATAGGTTACTCCCTTACACAAGACTTGTTTATACAAATTTAAAATTTTATTAAATATTAAAATTTTTCATACGAAAACATCTTAAAATTATTTGAAACGCAATCTAATACATGGCCTCATACTTTGTCTAATAAATCTTTTAAAGAAAATAAAGAATAAATTTTTCATTAGAATAAAATATTAAGTAAAATAACAAACATTACTTTATGTTAAAAAAGTATTGTATTATAATAAATACTTAAAAGGAGTAATAAAAAAAATATGAGTATGCAAGCATCTGATAAATAAATGTAAAACAAAATATAGAAGTACAATTTTTAAAGTGAAAATCTTAAGCTAAAGAAAGCTCTACACAAACATCTCAAAAATCCCTTTAAGGCTCTGTTCACTTGAGTGGATGGGTTTGAGAGAGATGAAATGTTTGAATTTGAATAGATGTAAGAGTAAATTGTGTGTTGTTTTTTTTTAAGGGATTTAGAAGTGATTGTGAATGAATTTGAAAGTAAAGTTTATGAGAATTTGTGAATGATTTGATTGATGTAATAAATTAAAAAAATGTTTTAATTGATAAAAAGTGAAATATTACCATTTTGTCCTTAACTATAAAAATAATTAAAAATAAAATATATTATTATTATTATTATTATAACATATGTGCGTATTTATATATTTTTTTCAACATTCTTTATTTAAATATTAATGAATTAAAAATTAAAAATTATATAATATATATGAAGTAATATGAAAAGCAAAAAGGTAACTGCAGTATAGAATAAATGAAAAAATATAAGTAAAAAAATAGGTTAAAAAGGTTATTATTGTAATTTCATGTAAAAAACTGATCTTTCTTCGCATAACTCTTCGTTAGTGCGCGGAATGAATGAATGCTATATCCTCCCTTTCCCTGCTTTCACATCCACCTAAATTGTTGAAAACGAACACAACAAATTCTCGCTTTTCCTTCCTCATCAATAATAAATAAGTTAAAGCGAACATAGCCTAAATGTCCAAAAACATTTCAAGCTGTTCTTGTTTTTAGGCTTGAAGAGGGCAAGTCCTAAAAAACACACCTACCAGAAAAGTCCTAGAGGGACAAGTTTTGGCTATGATTATTGAGAATGTTCTGAAGCATGAATAACAAATTTAACATGTTCCTAAACCCTAATAAGGGAGCACTTTCACTCCACTGATACGAGAGCTTGATATTCTGAATTTGCACTCATTTATTAGTTTCATGATGTCAAAGACTAGGTACATGCTCGTATCTGATTATTTTTTAGGATTTTTTTTAAAGAAGAAAACTCTATAAAGTTTTAATCATGCAAAATAAATTAATTCAAATATAGAATGAACATTTTCTTAGTGAATCTTTTTGGGGAAATAAATCTAGTTAACTTGAAATGTAGTTGGTTATAATGATATTTGTGCATAAAATTTACTGCACCTAACATATGGTTAATTTTGAGTTAACACTCCTAACAGTTGAACCCCGTTCTTTCTTACCCACCCAATACATAATAATAGTCTTACCTGAAAAAAATCTTATGAAGTAACTGACTATAGTTAACAACTTCTATTTAATTTAAGGTTTAAACGTTGCAAAAAAAAGACAATTAATGGCGAAGGATCATTCTCATAATAATCAGCTTTAAATAGAAATAAAATCACCAAAGAAAGATCCAGTTTCCCCGAGAAAAGTCAGAGTAATTTTTTATTATTAAACATGTGATTAATTGATTTAAGATTATTTCAGCTACTTTAGTCCACACTAAAAAAGTACCTACTTTACGAATATTATTTAGTTTATACTATATTTTTTTTAAGGTTATATTAATTAGTCCATTCAGTTTTAATATTAAAAAAAATGTATTTTTGCAAAAGTAAAATATTTAAATAGAAGACCAGTACAGATTTGTGAGCCATGCTGAACCTCAATAAATAAAGATTCTACGGAAAGGGTGTATATACACATATTGTTCTAAGGGTTTGAAGGGAATTAAAGACGACCTAAAAAAGAACAATACTTTATTTTCCTACCTCTCAAGGAAGACATTTACATTATTAATTACCATTTTCCACGTTTCATATACCAAAAAACAATGATAATAAATTTTTCATTATTTTACTTGAGAAATAAAAAAGTGGTGAAAAAAATATGTCTGTTGTTTCCGTAAGAAAATGTCTGATCACGTTTTCTACAAGAAACACAAATAATATTAACTAAAATGTTTCTACTTTTTGTGTTGGATGGAGATTCACACCCATATCACTATAAAAAATAATGTATGTTGTAGTGTTTTTAGTAAAACGTTGAGGGAACTACCATAAATGCTTGTGTTCTTTTTTTCTTTTTTTTATAGTTTGTCGTAATAGAGACTAAGCACACATCAAGATTGAAACAAGTAGCAATAACTTTAGTTTTACTTTGTAAATTAGACAGGATAAAATACTTGTGATACGAAATATTTCTGTGCTTGTATTAACTTTTCTGTTTAGGTGTACTTGAACTATTCTTAAGGAAAAGAGACGGTAATTTGAAGGTGTTAGGATCGAGCGCTTACCACTAGGCTAAAAGCTATAGTCATTAGTCAGGGTACAACCCTTTTCTACTTAAGAGTGTAACACGACCCACTTGACCTCTGTCACGGGACAATTAATGTCACTTACAATAATTTCCCCCTCAGTAATTGTTTTACTAGGAATCCCACTCTTGGATTATGACTTAGCTCACCTAGCCTCCGCCACGGGATAATTGTGCAACTTGCAACAATCTCCTCCTTAACAAATGCCCATCAGGAATTGAATTCGTGACCTTGGCTCTGATACCAATTGTTAGGAATCTAAGTGTGAGTCTAAATCTCACATTGGCTAGAAAGGAGAAAGTGGAGCATTATATAAGGATAAAGACCCATAAACCCATTGTCTTAAGGTTTTGGGTTGAGAGTGATGTTAATGTCTTATGTGGTTTGGCTCCGGTCTCATTGGTATTGTGTCTTCCTAGTGAAACCGCCTTTGTAAGACCTAAGACGAGTGCAAGTCCCTGTATGGAAAGTCTTCCTGACAAGCAGTGGCGGAACTTGGATAAAAAATGTAGGGGAGCCAAATAGATTTCTTATATATAATTTTTTTTAGTTAGAAAAAAAGCTATTCATCTTTTCTCTTCATTTCCTTTGCTTAACATAATAGTAGAATTCAAAAAAAAAAATATTACTATCATTCATTATTATATCATGCTATTATTTCATGATACCAAACCATGAATACCATTTTAAATAAGTACTTTGTACCTTATCAATTTGATTTTGTGGTATTGTCAAATTTGAGGCCGTTTTTCTCGCGTTATAATGAATTTTTAAATTCATTATATTATAACTCTAAGAACTTTAGATATTTGTTTTTTATTGTC
>Ga0099823_1008959_pt1 | contig 10158 bp, 6 predicted proteins | sample CowpearedBW_FD_76831 | JGI IMG/M metagenome (GOLD analysis project Ga0099823, IMG submission 76831) | Root nodule microbial communities of legume samples collected from California, USA - Cow pea red BW | ecosystem: Host-associated > Plants > Roots > Nodule | place: USA: California | collected...
GGGGAGGGGGGGAATAAATTGGTCTGGTTGGAAATATGCGGTGTTGTTTGCCAATGCATATATTTAAAGGCATCTCAAGCTAAGAAAAAGCTCCTCTAGAGAGTTTGTGGCTAAAGTGAGCAAGGGGTGTATCCACCTAAAATTTTAGTAAAATAATACTCTAATTCAAATTAAATCAAAGGTGTATACACCCTTACTGAATTTAGAGGAGCCTTTTCCTTCCAATGTTGCATATATGCCATTATGCTTTCCCATTTGAACTAGTTACTGGATAATTTCGTTTTCTAACCTTTGTTTGGTGGTGGTTTATATACAGATACAATTGCAAAGTTCTCCTGTTACACCTGTAAATTCAAATTCAAGTTCTGTCTCTGATCCAGCTGCATCTTGGATTCCATCAGAAGACTTAGATTCTGGGGCGAAAAGTGCTTACAGTGCTGGTGAGTAATAACTTTTAGATGATTCCAGTCCACGTTCTTACAAGTAATATTCTTAAGGCTGTCAAAATGAATGACTTATTACATTTCTTTGTGATATTGCGATCTTATATTCCGATGCTAAATGTTGGTTAGGAAAAAAAAAAGCAGAATAAGCATCGTTCATGTCTTCTTCATATATTGAAAATTTTCATTCCTTCCGCTCCCATCACTTTTGTCTAATGCATCTTTCCAAAGGAAACCATAAATAAGAGTCCTTTTATAGTTATTGGTTATGATCTAATGATCCCATATGTATTGTTACTGTTGCTGTCATACGTACTGCTGCTTTCTTTCCTTGACTAGGTATATATCCTCATCCCTTCTATCTTTTTTTTGAGATAAACAGAGCTTAATGAAGATTTAACAGTCAAAAGTTACGAAGAGAAGCTTCATGAGATTAATACACTTGAATGGGATGACCTAGTTGTTTCAAATGTTAACACTTCTACTACATCTAATGGAGGTAATTATTTGTGTTTTAACAGAACCAATTGCTTGTGGTGAAAGAACATTGTTATTTATATCTTAAACTTACTTTTGGCAGGCAATGTTCCTCATTCATATCAACAAAATCAAAGTTTACTTGGTGGAAGCTTTGGCAATGTAAGATACTAATGCTTTTTGTTTCAGTTATGTTCTTTATTAAGCTGCGTCGAGTTTTTTCATTAATGCTTTATGGGACTATTAGTTAGTTGAATTTTCTTAGATAGAAACATGATAGAGATTGGGCATTATCAGTGCCAAGGTCCCACATTTCTTAATATAAATTTTTGGTGAAGTATTCAAGTTTTTGAGTTTCCCCTCTTAATAACTAGCATTTTATGGTGGGTTTCCTAAGTGTTTGAGCACCTGTTAAGTTAGTATATTAGAGCTAGTTGTCCGTGTCTAGGAAACGGCTACCTGCCAAAGGTTTTGACTAGTGTGGTGGGTTCTAACCAACAAGTTGAGTGAAATATCATCATGTAAAGTATCAGACTGAAAGTCATTAACAGGTTGACTCTCTCTGGGACACTTCTATGATAAGGACTTGGGTATTCTGAGGTTCCAAACTCCCACATCGAGTAGTATGGGATGCTCCTTTAGTAGATAGCTTGAGAGAGTGAGTTTGTCAAGTGCTTGGATACTTATAAAAAAATATAATCGGAGAGAAATTAAGTAAAACAAAAGTATGGAAAGTGTTAGGTATTCCTTGAAATAGAGGAAAATAATGCAAATCTTGGGGTATATTGGCGTATGATATATATCTTTGGCACTTATAGATGTACAATATAATATATTTTATATATCACTTAAATTGACAGTAAAAACATTCTTATAAATACACAAAGCATATAGGATTGTTGTTTATATAAATAAAATTGTGTCTATCGAATATATTTAAATGTTCTTCTGCTCTTTCTTTCTGTCTTTTTCTAGTGATACTTTCTTTGTGATAGTTGCTGTTTTTTGTAATCTATATTCGGCTTTTGTTACCAGGTGTCCAGTACTCCATCAGCAGAAGTTCCTTCTTTAGGTAATATAACTGAGTCAGTTTATGGGAGCAATAGTGTTCCTTACAGTTTCTCAGAAAGTGTTAATCTGCTTAAAAATAGTCCTAAGTCTCCTTGTGGTTTAACACCTTAGGCACTTTGGTCAATGAAGGCTTGCAAAGTCAGGACAGCTTTGGAACGTGGATCAACAACATCATATCAGATACACCATGTTCCATAGACGAGTCAGCTCTTGAAACATCAATTTCTACTGTTCGTGAACCATATTCATCACCGGTGGCAGATAATCAGCTATCTTCTCTGCCTGAACATGTATTTAATCTCACAGAGGTGTCCCCTGCTTGGGCATCTTCCACTGAGAAAACAAAGGTTTCCTTTTGTCTCTCACATGTCTTATTGCTATTAATTATTTTCTGTTATAATTGTATCCTTTAGCACCAAATGTATTATATAAGTTTATTTGTGTACATTTTCATTCAGTCTTTGAAAACATAGTATAGCTGTGGAATTTCAAAGTTTCAATATTAAATCGAAAACTTAACGATGAGCACAAACTTTCATTTTCAGCAGGCACCATTAGCATTCTGACTACGGTTTTTTATTTTATATTTTTGCAATTATATGTAAACATTTCATGTCTCTTTACATCTTGCAGGTCCTGGTTACTGGATATTTTCATAGTAACTATCAACACCTTGCAAAGTTCAACCTAGTGTGTGTCTGTGGTGATGTAAGTTTTCCTGTAGAAATTGTTCAGGTCGGGGTTTACCGATGCTGGGTGCCACCACACTCCCCTGGATTGGTCAATATCTATTTGAGCTTTGATGGCCACAAGCCTATTAGCCATGTTGTTAATTTTGAGTATCGTACACCCATTTTGCATGATCCAACTGCTACAATGGAAGAGAAATACAACTGGAATGAATTTCGACTTCAGATGAGGCTTGCTCATTTGCTCTTTTCTACCGACAAGACCCTTGATATTTTCTCAAATACAGTATCACCAAATGCTCTGAAAGAGGCTAGCAGATTTTCCTTCAGAACATCATTTATCTCCAAAAGCTGGCAATTCTTGATGAAGTCAACTGAGGACCAAACAGCTCCATTTCCACAAGTAAAAGATAGCCTGTTTGAAATTGCATTGAAAAACAAATTAAAGGAATGGCTTTTAGAACGAATTGTTATAGGCAGCAAGAGTACTGAATATGATGCACAAGGCCAAGGTGTAATTCATTTGTGTGCAATGCTTGGATATAGTTGGGCAATCTCCTTATTTTCTTGGTCAGGCTTGTCACTAGATTTCCGCGACAAATTTGGATGGACAGCACTTCATTGGGCAGCTTATTATGGAATGTATGATACATGGATACCTTACTTATCTCAACCATTAGCCTAGCTGCAACCACATTGACCTTAAAATCATTTTGACTCGACTTCATGTTCAAGTTATTTTCCGTTTCGTTTCATTGTAAAGATAAACAGAGACAACATAATCTCTATGATCTTTTCATGAAATTAGACACCAAATGATCTTTTCAGCTTCCACATAACAATACTTTCTTGTATGCTTTTTTTCCTCCTTTTAAAGTTTGAATTTTGTTTCTGCAGGGAGAAAATGGTTGCAACTCTGCTGTCTGCTGGGGCAAGACCAAACCTGGTCACAGATCCTACTCCGAAAAATCCTGGTGGGTTTACTGCTGCTGATCTTGCTTATATGAAGGGCTATGATGGCTTAGCTGCTTACCTTTCCGAAAAGTCTCTGGTTGAGCAGTTCAATGACATGAGCTTGGCTGGAAACATTAGTGGCACACTGGAAACTAGCTCAACTGATGCAGTAATTACTCAAGAACTTCCTGAGGACCAGCTCTACTTAAAGGACACATTGGCAGCATACCGGACCGCCGCCGGGGCAGCGGCACGCATTCAAGCTGCATATAGGGAGCATGAGCTAAATCTACGGTACAAGAATATTGAATTAAACAGCCCAGAGCATCAAGCACGTCGTATAGTAGCAGCAATGAAGATTCAACACGCCTTTCGCAAGTTTGAGACAAAGAAATCGAATGCAGCTGCTGCTCGAATTCAGCATAGATTCCGGACACGGAAAATCCGTAGAGAATTTCTTCATATGCGGCGCCAGGCTATTAAAATCCAAGTAAGAGCTTCTCTTGTCTTTTATTCTTCATTGTCTTTAGTAAACATGCCATATAATGTGATTTCTGAATCTGGGAATGGACCAACATTACTATCTAATGATAGCCTTGTGAGAGACCATTGGATTAGGACCGGTTCAGGGTCCATGCAAGTAAAACTATTGCTTTAGACCTCCAAGAAAACAAAATGCCTCAAAAAAATTTGTTAATACTAATTTCTTTAGACCTCCCAGAAAAAAAGACCTCAAAAATTTCTTTTAGTACTAATTGTTTGACATTTCCAAGAAAGAAAACCTTCATTTTAGACTTTCCAAATCCTCGAGTCGTCCCGGTTGGAAGTACAGAAGTAGATAACAACAATGACACTTGAAAATGTATTTTGATTAGACCAACAACAATTTATACCCTGGAAAAGGTTCATGGTGTATATGTTTTCATTGCAGGCTGCTTTCAGGGGTTTTCAAGTCCGGAGGCAATATAAAAAGATCATATGGTCTGTTGGGGTGCTAGAGAAAGCAATTCTGCGGTGGCGGTTAAAGAGAAAAGGCTTTCGTGGTCTGCAGGTTAATTCTGCTGAAGATGAGAAGCAGGAAGATGGTGCAGAGGAGGAATTCTTTAGGACTGGCCTGAAACAAGCTGAAGAACGTGTGGAGAGGTCGGTGGTACGTGTGCAGGCCATGTTCCGTTCTAAGAAAGCACAAGAAGAATACAGAAGAATGAAGCTAGCACATAGTCAAGCAAAGGTTGGTAACATGCAAATGTCAAATGTTTCATGTTTTGGTTTTGTTTTATTTTACATGTCTGTTTACTTTGTTGAACTGCTTTGTGCAGCTGGATCTGGAATTTGAAGATTTTCTCACTTCTGAAGTTGACATGTTACCTGACATATAGCTTGGTATCTTCCCAAAACAAGGTTTCCCCATAATTGAAATGTAGCAAACTAGTGAGTTCTTGGTGCCTTCTTTGTATAGTAGCATGTAGATGATGTAAATGTAAATTCTCTGTTGTAGATTTGAACCAATGGCCCTTTCATTTTGGTTAAATGTCTTGATTAGGTTGTTTGTGTTTAAGCTCTGTATTAGGGATACTTATGATGCAAGATCAAGTTTGTAACTTACATAACAAGCCTTCTTTCATTTGAATAGTGAGTAGTATTGTTGAAGGAATAAATAATTATTTTTTGTATTTGATTTCCTTCGTTTTTTATCATTTACTTTTGTTCTTATTATGTGTTATGTTTAGGTGGTAAATGTTTTTCTTTTTTCATTAAACTTGTTTGGCAAAATTTTACATCATAATAAAAAATTAAAAATAATAAATAAAGTTATATCATTTTCGACTTATTTTTATCTTTTTTTTTTCACCTAATTTAAACAACTCCATCTTTTATTTTTTATTTATTTTTTCATTGCACCATCCAAACAGAGTACCGTATATTTAGTAAAGAGATTATTAGTTGATAAAGTTAATAAAGATGTTCCTTAATTGTTCCTCTCTCCAATGAAATGGTAATTTTTAATCTATTTGGTTCTCCTAAAAAAAATCATATTAGAAGCAATATGTGAGATATGTTTGATTGTCATAAATTAAAATTATTTGCATAATTTCGTTAATGCGAAATTTTATAAGTTGTGGCAACTATCTTTTCACAGTTTCATCAAATAATAGAACTGCCTCACCTTATTATATAAGAAGAACTTACATTTTCATGTTAATATTCTATAATGAACTTTTAATATGTTACCCAATGATTCCACCTTAATGAAGAATAATATTATTCTTCATTAATTTGCCACATATATATTATTAATTAATTTTCCTATCTTGTTTAAATCATGAATATTTTTTAAGATTGGAATTAATTTTGTGTAAAGAGTTCTTAATTATTGTCCTAAAACATGACAAAAAAACATTAACACTTCGCAAATTTAGGTTAAATATTTTATTCCATAGGTTTATACTTACTAATATTTTGCTGGCTAAAGATAAATTGAACCTACTTCTCAAGATAACAACCACTTAACAATTTATTATATTTATATACTAATAAATATAGGAATTTGATGATTTCACTATTATTGTATTAATAGAAAAATTTATTAAGCAATTATTTTTTTAAGATATAGTGTCAAAAAAAAAATTTAATATGAATCGAAGCTGAACTCGTCAGAATTTTTTACATTTCTATGTAATTCCTTTTAAAATAATTATGAAAGTGGATATATTTTAAGTAAGTTATAATCAGATCTAAAATTCAATTTCTAGTAAGAGAGTTGTGTTAAAAAATATGACTTTGGTTTTCTTTTATTTATTTATTTTTTTCATTTAGAAGTTGTGGTTTAAATCTAATTGTGTTTTCTTAATTATTTAAAAGAAAAAAAATATAGAAGCATCGTTTTAAACAGTGCAATTTTCGTCACTCACCCTCTGAACGTTCAGTTATTTGATCTGAAATCTGATCTGAAAACGAGAACGTGATTGTAGGTTGGCAATTGATGGTGTGAGAAAGATGGGAACTACGCCTGAGGCCAACGGGAGTAATGTAGCGGACGAAGAAACCCTCGGCGGCTCAATTCATTTCGGCACGGCGGAGGCCGTCGAATATGTCCGTTCCCTCACCGACGTCGGCGCCATGACGCGCCTCCTCCATGAGTGCATCGCTCACCAGAGAGCTGTCGACGTCGAACTCGACGAGCTTCTCTCGCAGCGCACTGACCTCGACCGTCACCTTCTCCAGCTACAGCGCTCCTCCGACGTCCTCGACATTGTCAACTCCGACGCCGAATACATGCTCTCCAACGTCGCCTCCACCTCCGACCTCGCAGACCAGGTCAGCCGGAAGGTCCGGGAGCTTGACCTGGCGCAGTCGCGCGTCCGCAACACGCTCCTCCGCATCGATGCCATCGTGGAGCGCGCCAACTCCCTCGAAGGCGTCCACCGTGCCCTCGAGGATGAGGACTATGAGTCCGCCGCGCGCTACGTGCAGACCTTCCTGCAGATCGACGCGCAATACAAGGATTCCGGCTCCGATCAGCTTCAGAGGGATCGCTTGTTGGCAGCGAAGAAGCAGTTGGAGGGAATTGTAAGGAAGAAGCTCTCTGCCGCTGTGGATCAGCGCGACCACCCCGCCATTCTCAGGTTCAGTCATGGATCTCCTTTTTTCCTTGATCTTGAATTATGAGGGTAATACATATACATATATATTACAGATAAGAGCAAACAGTGAATGCATATTTTTTTTCACTGGAATTCTGTCATCCAAGTGCAAATTGTTATATTTGGTTAGTGTTGTGGGAATCTTCATTAGAAAATAGTCTTTAATAAGCTGGTTTCAAAAGCGCTAGATAAATATTTGAATTATTTTAGTTTGTTAGGGTTGTTATTCCTAGTTTTTTCGAGTTGTAGTTTACGTTGCCGTTGTAAAGCTTGTTTAAAGTCATCAGACTTTGCATTTTATGATATGAGGGCATGTTTATTTACCAGAAGTATTAGAAGTTCCGATCATTACTTTTACACTTGGTGACAGAGCTCCACCACGGGCCTGATACAGTGAGTAAACTACACGTGTTTGAGAAGGAAAACACTAGAGTGAGTTAAACAAGAGTGTTTGAGAGGAAAAAACAATAGAGTGAATGAAGAAAGTGAAATGGCAGAATCAAGCAATTTTACCGCGCCCAAATTTCGTGGAGACTATGATCACTGGAGTTTACTCATGGAGAATCTATTTCGATGAAAGGAGTACTGTAGTGTTATTGAATCTGGAATCAACGAACCAAAGGAGAATGAACCGTTCATTGTAGCACAGCAAAAGGCATTGGATGAAGCAAAGCTCAAAGACTTGAAAGCAAAGAACTATCTATCTAAGGATTGATCTCTTAACTGTGGATGAGTTACAGAGTTCACTACTTATGCAAGAGAGAATCCGAAAAGATTCAATATATCGAACTGTGACTCTGTCAAAAATCCAGTACTGCCTGGAACTGTGTTGTCAAGATACCGAGCTGATTGTCCAACTAGCGGAAGCAAGTTGGGAACTGGAGCTGGAGCGAAAGAAGGAGCTATTCTTGAGGATTTCTGAACTTAGAAGGGGGAGAAAATGCTGGTACAACCTTGTACAAGCAATTGGTAGGTAGTCTAATGTACCTAACAGCTACACGGTCAGAAATGATGTATGTTGTTTGATTTCACTTTACATGGCCAGTCCATGGGAGGAACACATGCAGATTGTCCAAAGAGCCTTGATGTATTTAAGAGGCACACTGGATTTTGGCTTGTTTTACTAGAAATATGATCAGATGCACCTGAGTCCACAATCAATGGATTTTGACCCTCCATTCATTGTGAAATACAAGTTGTTGACAAACCAGGAGTTCTAGATGATTTAAGCCTTGATGTTGGATTTCAACCTTAAATATTCCTTATTCTTTACTAAAGGACTTTGCCTCAAAACCTTCAGATTTGGAAATATTGGTTGTCTTGTTAGGAAAATCATGTAATGAGTAACAATTCTCTTGGGTATGGTCCATTCTTTTACAATGTGTATTGAGGACGTTCTCTACCACCATGCCCTCTCTAGTGCCACAACTTCCTTTTCCTCGTGTAGAAACCATGGCAAAAGACCCAACAAATTCTTGAATATTTCTATTTTTAAGTATTTGAACTCAGAGTCATGTTATCAAGTTTTCCATGGAAGGAACTTGAGCAGTTAAAATTTGATCTCTAACACGACCAAATTTTGGACTTGTTGCACGGAGGATCCTAACAATATAAAATTTATCCCATTTCTTTTTTTTTTATCTCATCTAATGAGTCAACTTCCGAGAATATCTTTAATTTCTCAACTTCTGATGGATTACAGCTAGTTTGTTCACTTTCACATTTGTTACTTTAATACTCATTCTTACAATAATTATTTTGATTGGATGCTAATGTTTATATATATTTTTGCATTGAGGTCATAGAAATTGAACTTGATATTATGTTAAGGAAAAAACTTGTTTCATGATGCTGAACCTGGATCAATCATTGCTCAGGTTCATTCGTCTCTTCACCCCACTGGGTGTGGAGGAGGAAGGATTGCAGGTCTATGTTGGGTACTTGAAGAAGGTGATTGCAATGAGGTCAAGAATGGAGTTTGAGCAGTTGGTGGAGACAATGGATCAGCGAAATGTCAATTTTGTTGGTTGTTTGACCAATTTGTTTAAGGACATTGTGTTGGCAATTGAGGAGAATAGTGAGATCTTGAGTGGTCTTTGTGGTGAGGATGGTATTGTGTATGCCATCTGTGAGCTTCAGGAGGAGTGTGATTCTCGTGGTTCTGCGATTTTGAACAAGTATATGGAGTATAGGAAGTTGGCGAAGTTGTCCTCTGAGATAAATGCACACAACACCAGTTTGCTTGCAGTTGGAGGAGGTCCCGAGGGTCCTGACCCACGAGAGGTTGAGTTATATTTGGAGGAGATTCTCTCCCTTATGCAGCTTGGTGAGGATTACACCGAATTCATGATTTCAAAGATCAAAGGGCTTACTTCTATTGATGCCGAGTTGCTTCCTCGTGCCACCAAGGCTTTTCGGAGTGGCAGTTTCAGCAAGGTTGCACAAGATTTAACCGGTTTTTATGTCATTTTGGAGGGATTTTTCATGTTGGAGAATGTCAGGAAAGCAATAAGGATCGATGAACACGTGCCTGACAGCCTTACCACTTCCATGGTGGATGATGTGTTTTATGTATTGCAGAGTTGTTTGCGGAGGGCAATATCCACTTCCAATATCAGTTCTGTTGTTGCCGTTTTGAGTGGTGCCAGCAGTTTGCTCGGTAATGAATACCATGAAGCCTTGCAGCAAAAAATAAGAGAGACAAACCTTGGTACAAAGTTGTTCTTTGGTGGTGTTGGTGTGCAAAAGACAGGTACAGAAATTGCAACAGCTTTGAATAATATGGATGTTAGCAGTGAGTACGTTCTGAAGCTAAAACATGAAATTGAAGAACAGTGTGCTGAGGTGAGTGTTGCATTATTTTATTACCTTACTAATATA
>Ga0099823_1008961_pt1 | contig 10157 bp, 11 predicted proteins | sample CowpearedBW_FD_76831 | JGI IMG/M metagenome (GOLD analysis project Ga0099823, IMG submission 76831) | Root nodule microbial communities of legume samples collected from California, USA - Cow pea red BW | ecosystem: Host-associated > Plants > Roots > Nodule | place: USA: California | collected...
ATATATATATATATATATATATATATATATATATATATATTTGTTCCTTAAAATTTGACATTAAAAAGAATGTGTATCTTTTAATATTGAATTATTGATAATATCATTTCCTTTTTTTATTGTGATTTTTTTTGGGACAATATCAGAGCTAGTTGAGGTATGTACAGGTAAATGTTTGTTACTCGACAAAAACAAATATAATTAACCTCGTGTCTTAAGAGAATTGGTTATATTTAAATACAACAAGTCTAAACTTCATGTTAAACCAGTGGAGTTATACCTAATATAAGCATAACATTATCTTATACGAATTAAGATGGTAAACATATAGTTTTATCTATCAAGATTCAATGTAATAAAAACACAGTCCCAATTTCAAGTTATACTTAATATAAGCATAGTTATATTAATTCTTTTTACTTGTTCCTTTTTTTCTGGATATATTTAATAATGATTTTGTCATCATTATAGTAGTATAGATAGTCTTTAACCACTTCCAAAAAATATTAAAAATTTAATTGGCCAAATTTAAATAGGAGTGATATAATCTGATTTGCTACATCGAATATCAATTCAAAGAAAATGTATATACAAAACACTTTAAGTTCTCTGAAAATTCTCTTTTCTTGGAAATAATTGGAAAGGTTTATACATGTTTACTACAACCCTCTTTGTTACATATCCAGGCTTTCTCCCCCCAAAGAAAATCTTTTACCACATATATTATAAATAATCTACATAAACTGAAGTCTGTTACAAGGATTTTTACAATTTGACAAGAAAAAATAAATTACAACAGTTTTGGCCAGATCTATAAAAAAATCACCTGGTTCCAGGTTTTAGGAGAAGATGCAGCCAAAAAGTGAGTTTAGTGAGTGATGTAGCTAAGGTGATGGAGTCTCATCATCATCTGAAGAGGTATTATTATTATATTGATGCTTCTCATGTAATCCAGGAAGAGGTTGTGGAAGCATTGGATTAACTGGCACAGGGAATTTATGAGCTGAACTAACCATGGTTCTCTCATTTATCATTCCAACTTCTTTGCAGACACGGTCAAGAACTGCTAGAAAGTCTCTTACAACCATGAAGAGCCTGAATGGATGAGCTTCTTCTTTTGACAAGTTCCCATGAAAATACTCTGTAATCTCCTTCACAAGGGAGGAAGCAACGTTTTCTTGGACTTGAATTTTTGGAATTTCCTCCTCAGCCATTCTGATGAATTTGTTCACTGATTCTGTAAAATTCTGACTGCTTTCATCTGATCCCATGGTTTGGTTTAACTGCACAACCTCTGCTATGTTTGCAATTCCTCTGGAAAGTTTTAACACATCACTGCTGAGAACTTCGGAATCCATAGTAGCAGCCTTCTTCACATTTGATAGCTCTGAACTCAGGCTTGATACTACTTGTAGACCAAGCCTCCTACACTTGGCATCTTCGTTCAATGTATTAGAGCTTGGAGTTTGATTAGTGTCAAAGAGACGTGCACCTTCTGTTCGAATAATTTCTTGTACAACGAAATGCAGTAGAGTGGTTTTGCCATCTGCGGCTTTGACATCAGCCAGCTTGAGGAGAGTGTCAAGTTTGAATGCCTCTGCATCCCCACGGTTGGTCCCCACGTTCATGCGGTTCCCGGTTTTAAGTACAGCCTCCAACAGCTTCAAGAACATTCTGGAATGTCGCAGCTCTTCACAGGCAGCCTGCAAAAACACCGATCAGAAGATGAAGACCATAACATCCAATGTAAACTTTCTGAGTTTCTACCAACAATGATGTCCTAAGATACTCCTGAAGAAATGAATAATCAGTGTGAGATTGTTTACCTCTAGTGTTTGAAAGGATGTCCTAAGATACTCCACTTCAGACTCAAAACTAGCTATGAAAAGCATTGCTTCAATCCTTTTAAATGCGAAAGGTACATCAAGCACTGCCTTCAAAAATTTCTCAGCCAGACCAAGCTTGGTTGGTGAGTCATCTTTATGTTCTCTCAACTTGCGTTCTTCTTCCTTGCTTGGTGCCATTCTTAATAAGCTTTCCAGTAATTCTGTTCCAAGTGTATCAGTGGTACCTGTAGAGAGATGCATTGAATTAGCTGCATCATCAGTACACAAGTACATACTTGAAAGTGGTTATTTATCAGAATTATGTTCAATTAAGCAAGCTAATCCTTCTGTTGTCTATTTTTATCATTATGAATTGATTCAAAGTTTCTCTGGTATTAGGAAAAGGGGGCTGGCAAATGTTCTTGATAATGAATTCACTACTGAAATTATTCTCTTCAGGGCTAGTTTAATGGGTCCAATATATCGATCAATATCTATCGGCCTACCAAAAAAAACTACAGAAAACTATGTATTAACTGAAGGTGGGAATGAGAAAATATACCTTCTAAAAGTGCTTCACACACTTCTTCTACAGTGACGTTAAGCGCTTTCAGCAAGATACAAATATTTTGAGACTTTTTAGGATCGAGTACTCTTTCCTCCTGATTTGGCGGGTGAGAAATAGAGTTTGTAGTTGCATCCTTGGCCTTGGGGTTTGGTGTGTTCACTACAAACAACGTTTCAATCATTTTCTCATTCAATCTGCAGCCAACCCAATTCAATGTTACTCAATTCAAGAACACCAATTGCAACATAAACAACATTTATCAACCACTAAATGCCATCCACACAACCAGGTAAGGGAATTAAGAAATTTTATAGCAAGGCAGCATCTTGAAATCTTCACATCCAATTTGGGTAAATAGAAAACCGAAATCTAAAACTATAATAAGGCTAAAACTCTAACAAACTTTAGAGTTAGAATCTTACTTAAACGAACTGGACTTCATCTGATCCCACACCATTTCACGTTCAGAGCTTGTTCTCACTTTGTCCCAATGCAGGGGCTTCAATTTTGGTTTACCAGTCTCTTCAATTTCCCTCAAGCTCGCCGGCAACTCAACGTTGGTTGCTTGGTTTTGCAACACAAAAGGCCTCGAAGGAGGCACCAATTCCGGTGGCCTTGACACGGGTTGACCAACCGGTGTTGACGGCCCCGGCGCTGGAACTCCCCATTGCTTCCTCTGCCGTGGCAACGGTGGTGGTGGTGGCGGAGCAGGGCCTGGAATCTCCCAGTGCTTCCTCTGGGGCAAAGGTGGAGGAGCTGGAACGGTTCCAATTTCATCAAACGGTGTTGTTATTGGCATTGACAGTGCTGGAATGCTCCAGTGTTTTCTCTGCGAACCGAAAGAACCGGTTCCCAATTCACTGAAAATTCCTCTTTCCGTTTCCGGCGATGAAAGTAGGGCGGGTGATAAAGGCACCGATGACAAGCCAGGTAACATTAGTCCGTCGGAGACACTCGACATTCTCGGAGACTGGTCGAAAGTATGGTGACGTGTCACCTTCTCCGGCGAAGAGGGAAGAGAAAAGGCGGAGGACGAAGAAGCATCAGATAATCTCGGCGGTGGCGATGAAGGTAATGCATTTTCATTTTTCTCCAATGTTCCCTCATGTGATGACGATGGTGCTGCATGTGCATGTACACATGCACTTAACACATCGTTATCACGTTCAGCAAAAACCCTATCTGGTGTTGAGCACATCGAAGAAGAAGAATGCACGTGCGGGTGGTTGTAATTTTCCGGTGATTTCGGCAGTGCTTTCCGATAACTCGAACCCGCTGGCGGCGGCATGTTCGGGATAGACCTTTCCGGCGATCCGGAAGAAGAGGAAGAACACGAGCTAGAGGTTACGCTTCGATCGACGGCGAACACTCGCCGGGAAACTGATCCGGTTCCGCCGGAGCCTCCCAGCGACGAACCTCTCGGCGAGTAAAACTCGTCTTCGTCCTCCTCCGCTGTCGTGAAACCCGCCTCGTCGCGGGGTGGAAGCGGAGGCGGAACTGAAGCTTGTCGCGCGAGCGGCGGAAGAGGCCGGAGCTCCGGGGATTCCATTTTCCGGTCTCCGTCACCAACATCGGAGTCCTCTATCATATGAGAGTTCGCGACAGTGCCGAGGTAGAGAAACTCGGAGCTGGTGGAGGACGTGTGCCGGAGCTTGCGTGTTTCGACGGAAGTTTCGGCATTGCGGCGGAGCGGGAGGAGGGCAGTGTCGGAACGGAGAACTTTGCCTGCTGGGGAGGGGGGAGGGTTCCGGCGGCGGCGGTAACAGACAAATGCAGAGATGGAGACGGCGAGTGCGGCAGCGACAACAGCGGCGAGAGCAACGGGAAGAAGTTTGTTGGAGGAGGAATTGGGTTTTGGGGAGTGAGGGAGAATGAGGGAGGAGATGTTGGCAGGAAAGGAGGCAAATGTGATCGGAGAAGGAGGAGGAGGGGAAGAGGGGTATAACGGAAAAAATGGTGATTGTGTTGTTGTTGTTGTTGGGGTTGTTGTAGCGGTTGTTGGTACTGGTGTGGAGGAAATGGTGGTGGTGGGGATGGTGGATGATGAAGGGTATTTGGGATTTTGTTTTGAGGTTGAAGGAGAAGGATGAGGAGGTGGTGGTTTTGGTGGTTCAGAAGGAGGAAGAGAGGTCAAAGGAATAAAGGGTTCATGGAGGACCCTTCTGTTGAAGAACAAGAGTTGTGAAGAAGACAATGCACATGACAAAAACAACAACGACAAGAAGAAGAAGAAGGAGGAGGAGGAGGAAGAGGCTTGCATTTTCTGTGTTGTGGTTGTTGTGTGAAGTGAATGGGCGAATGAGAGAGAGAGTGAGATATGTAGTAATGGCAGTGGGGACTTTTGGTGCAGAGAAGAAAAGAAGAGTGTGTGTGTGTGTGAAAAGGTTGAATTTATGAAGAAGAGATGAAAAGAGTGTTGTTGCATACAGCTAAGATTCTCTTGCTGCTTCTTCTGTTTCACTACTTGAAGGTTTTGCATTTTGCATTTTCATTTTCATTTGCACTGTTCCAAACTTCTTCAAAGTGTGGTTGGGTTGGGGGGTTTAATTTGAGTGCATGCCACTACAACACAACCCAATCATTGTTTCACCTTTCTCTTTGTCTTTTTTTTCTATCTTTTTTCTTTCCTTTTCACCTTTTGACATTCTTGGTTAATTAGTACATGGAAACACTGTGACAGGCCACGTTCATGAAATTTTTTGCAGGTATTTTTGGTATTCAACATTCAAACTTATCCCCACAATCTACTCACTATCTCTTACTTTCAATATGAAGACAATCAAAAGCAGCTTTCTAATCTTGAGATTGAGTAGTTTTCAAAATGAGTGTTGTTGGGTAGTGTAGAACACCAACAAATATTAGGTATGTCTTAATGGTACACTGGAAATTTAATATATCTAACATTTTATCTCATTAACATCTTGCTTAGTTAACAGGGATAGATTTCAATTTGCTTAAAAAAATTGTATGATTGCATTTTACATTTTTAATATAAAATAAATATGAACAGTTTAAGTAATCAGATAATGACATAGAGGGTAATAAAATATTTATGATTAAAATGATTAAAAATTAGATGAAGACTAGTAGATAAATGAGAAAAAATAATTAGAGTTGAAAAACATGTAAATAAAGAAAAAAAATAGAATTTTGGTAATTATAAAGAATCAGAGAATATTAGAAAGAAGAAAATACTGTGATTATGATAATGGATAGAGTTTAAGGAAGGTTCCGTCTTATTCTCATGTTCGTACTTGTAAATTAATACTGTGAATTCAAGCATTAGAATCTCCACAAACATGTTCGAAAACGGAAACAAAAATCCAATAACACGATAATTGATGTGAGTTTTAAAATGGTTATTATAATGGTAATGCATGCAGGGATTATATTAAGAAATGAAATGTGTGAAATTGTAATTTGATTTGACATGGTTTGGTTGCTCATTTATCGAAAAACATGGACTTTCGGTGTTTCTCTGACGCGGCGCATGAATTAAATAAATCTTAACTCCTTAAAAAGAATAGATGGAAACAGTTTCTGGTTTGACAAGAAGACAAGGAAAAAAGCCAAAAATATACAAACTTCCTTAAAGTCCGGGGAAACATGTTTCATTAACCATGATAAGGATAGTGCGGTGAAAACTTGTGATTTTAAAAATAACATTTTTTCCACTATTTTTCATTACTGGTTTGAGGAAGTAAAGTTTTGAAGCAGGGTGGAGCTAATCAAATGATTAATACTATAAAGTGGCAATTAAAAGTTCGAGTATTTTATTAGGGAGTGTGAAAGAAAGTCATAAAAAGGTCATATTAACATCTTTTAAGAAAGCATTGGTCCCTTTAATTTTCCTTTAAACAATGAAAATCTAATCAAATAAAATGCGTGTGGATTATGGTGTTTTCTTTTTGCTTGTGGGGTAGCTGTAAGCGTACCTCGTTCTTGAATGCTTCAAGCTTTTAAAGACTATCAAGGGTGGAAAAAAGATTTCCTACTGTTGAAAGTTGCCTCGTCCTATGAAGATAACGACATAAGGGAATGAATACATTAAAGCACAGAATATACAGAGTAAATGTCTTTTCTCTTACTAGAAAAATCCATTTTAATCATTTATGTTTATTATAATTAAGGATATCTTTCACAAATTTTTAAATAAGTCGTTTCAAGGGAAAAATATATAAGCATTTTCATATATTAAAATTAAGTTACACACAAGTTAGAATGAAAGTTGAAAAACTACATAAAAAAACTTATACGTAGGTTATTTTAACTCATAAAAACTTAATTACTATTTTTTTTTCTCTTATTTTTCACTTCCAGGATAAAATTAAGGAGAATACATTCAAACAATTATTCGTGATCATTATTAACAAATATAAGTAATGTATATCAAAGCATTAAAAATGGAATTGCAATTGACTGAAAAAGACAAAATGGCAGCTTTATAATTGAGGGAGAATCTATGGAAAAGAGGAGAGAATGCTTATAATTAAATACATGACATTAGTACCATAAACCATTTTCTATATAATAGTTCGTAGATATTATGAATGTCCACCGTCTTTAAATTTTTGTCCTGACAAAGATGCAAACGTTTAGCGGCTTTAATATTTCTCCTCATTTTTCTCCTCTCTTTTCTTTTTTTATTTTGGCAATCTCCTAAACAAACTAATTCACTTTCGTTGTTGTTGTTGCCAAAAAATTGTTTAGAGTATAAATACTAAACATCCAGATTGATTCTGATTGTGCAGTATTACGTATTTCACGCTCTAAAATTCAAAGTAGAAAAGAAAAAGAATGACTGTAAAATTAAAAATAAACGATTTAAGAGTCACCAAATAGTATTTCTGCCATACAGATGTCAGTTAAGTATGCTTTAACCAAGAAAACTATTGTGGCTTTGATGGAGTTGGAGATGATGGTGGCTTCAAATCCGGGTACTGCAAAAAAGAAAGACAAAAATGATGAGAATTTTTATTTCCAAAACATAAAATGTAAGAAAATAGCAGTACACACACTTCACAAGTATTGAGGTTTACTGTGGCTCTGTTTCATGTTTTCAAATCATGCAAGCAAATATCTTAATAACAAAACCAATCAAATTTATGAAATAATATCAGACATCTTCCATTTTTAGCATACTGGAAAAAATGAACACAGTTGTACTGACAAAGTTGGAATCACCATTGTCGGAACCAGTCTATTCTCCAATGGATCTTTCCATCAGAAGTCATCACCTAAATCAAGTTCATTCTTAAATTCACATATTGACACCACCAACTGAGGTACAAGAAGTTCTGTGCGTGTGATTACTTGAGATACAATTACTATTAGTATTCAACGCTTGAATCTAACGTAAGATTTTTCATTATTTAAAAGTATTGCATAAATGTTAACTAGATAGAGTCATAACTTCTGAAGCTTGAAGGTGGTTGTGAACTTGAATCAGAATAGAAAGAAAATTGAAGAACAGATAAAAAGCACGCAAAATGATTCCACTTTTATTTTTATATCCTGTAAGGTTGCTATAATTGGTATGATATCAAACCATCAAAATTACAGTGCTCTTTCCAACTATCATATGCACCCACGAGTCATGGACTCAACTATTTATGCTCAGAGCGGGCTTGGAACTTTTGTATCCACTTTGTAAATATCTATACACAATTGAGATGGTTGGGTAGGGTACTCTGAAATTTGAATTATGACCTTAAATGATAAATAAAGTTGCTGCCACAACTGCCACAATACCAGTAGTGAGCTGTAGCATAACCGAGTGCAGTTAAAAGGTAAAAAGAACAGGTCAATAAGTTACTCCATCATTACTACCAAAATCAGGGTGGTAAAAGCATGCTTGGAATCCCAGAGGAGTACGAAAAGGCCCATCAAGAGAATTACTTCCTAGGATTCTTCTAAATTCCTCGAAGGAGGGTATTCACTACTCGATTAGCCTCAAGACACCAGGAGCAACTTCATCAATTCTGTGTCTCTTATAAATTATTCATATCTGTTCTGTTTTGATTTTTTTATATTCCTATGATCTTAGAGTACTCAATAGCCCACATGGTTTTGTTTAATGTATATAGAGGATAAGACCCCCAAAGGTGGAAAAATGTAAAATAGGTTTCTCAGACATCGTACTCACTAGCCTTAAGAAAACTTGAGTACTCGAAAGTTAAAATTTTGGGATTGCATCACTTCCCCCACACGATTGATAGTGAACTACTTCTTGACAGTATTTCTTTCAACACTATACCTCAACTGTGTTTTCCTAGGATCAGTTGTCATGTTAATCAGTATAACAAAACAATGGACATAAAACACCAATTGCAACTTGCAAGGCGCATGCAGTGAGAATATAGCACAGAAGCTTAAACGATTGTTTGAGAAGAGAAATAGAGAGAGATGCATTGAAGTGGAACAATAACAGAGGTATTCTAAGGTTTACAAACATCTAAGATCTAAACTTTTTATAATACAACTTAAAGATGCTGAATACAAATCCTTAATATTATTTATACCTGGGTTACTTGCACACTACTAAAGCTAGTGTAATCTTTCAAAGCCTAAATAACCTTAAGGTCAACACCTCCTAAAAATATTTCATTCTTGTCATTTTGCAACTAGTTATTCAGAAATCGCAATAAATTCAAAACAAAATAAACTGCAACAAATATGTATAACTAGATTAGTGAAGGAGTTGCTCCTGCACCCACCAATGGTGCATTTAAGCCAACCTGATATATATGGAGACAGACACATGAAACCAAAGTGTGAAAATTTGTGAGTAAATTTCTGAATAGAATGAAAACTATTGCCATAATTAATATGGCCTGAACATTTATCCGTGTGAACCCAGATACAATACACTTTTGCTACAGTAATAATTTCATAAAACACATCAGCTGAATAACAGTGATGTGGAACAAATTTCAGAAGCATAACTCATCGATCAACATTAACTAATTGACAATTCCTACTTTAACTGTTAAACATGCCCTTTTAGAACATAAAGGCACATGATATGAGAGAGTTGAGGATAACATACATTGGGATAAGGAGAGGAGGACACTACAGGACCAGTTTTCACTTCTGGAGTAGACTCTACAGAGCTTTTCACATTACCGTTGTCCATCTTTTGGTTTCCAACAGGGGAGATCTCTTGGGATAAGGAACTCTTATTGTTGCTATCTTTTTGCTGGATGGCACCATTTCCATTTTTATTGGGTTCCTTTGAAGATTTTACCCTTTTCCTTATATGCACAGAAGGGGGCAAAAGGGAATCTTGTATAGCCTGCAACCATGAACACTCTTTTTCATTTACTTTCAACAGATTTTCTGCAACCAGATTTGTAAACTCCTTTTTGGGCATCAAGTTTAAAGGACAAACTGAATTACCAAAAAATTGATCGCTGAATCCACTACTTAGATCTTTCTAATACTCTATCTTTCATAGCTTTTCAGGTGTTTTGATAGCGACAATGAAGAAAACCAACTTACATCCAATTTAAAAGGTTTTCCTAATGTGAACAAAAAATTTATACAATGTAGGCAGATGTTTGTTCTGCACTTTCTGCTAAACAAACGCAAGTGAAAGAGAAGATAATGGTCATACCATCCAACCTTGCTCGCCTCTAACTCCACCTTTGATTGCATAGGCCTCTTTGAAACCATTCTTAAATAGTAACTCGGCAACTTTCATGGAATTATCATCAAAACTACCTTACACTCAAAAGAGAATCAGGTGAGGAATTCTGCAGACA
>Ga0099823_1008962_pt1 | contig 10157 bp, 4 predicted proteins | sample CowpearedBW_FD_76831 | JGI IMG/M metagenome (GOLD analysis project Ga0099823, IMG submission 76831) | Root nodule microbial communities of legume samples collected from California, USA - Cow pea red BW | ecosystem: Host-associated > Plants > Roots > Nodule | place: USA: California | collected...
AACCTACTCTTATTCTGGTACTGAGTGTGGCATTTTCGTAATTTCATATACATATTATTAATATGATGTGGTTCTAGTCCTTGGGATGTATAAAATCGGTATACCCACTTCTTATCCGTTGTGCTCTCTGCTAATGCTTTATGCTAGAATGTTGTTCTGGAAAATCACAAGTTTTACCTGTCTCTTTTACTAAATACTCAATGTACATATTTTTATAAAATTTTAAAATTAAGAACTTGATGTAAAAACTAGTTAGATATTCAGTCTCCAGATCTTGTAAGATTTTTAGCTTTCTCTCCTGATTTCATTTTTTTTTCTGAGCTAGTATTTTATTGGAGGATATTTTCTTTTTAGGATAAGATTTTATTTTATTTTTAATATTTTCATGTGATCTGACAATCGTCTCAGGTATGAAGAATTATCTAGCAAATCTAATGTGGAGTACATTGCTGGAGGTAATAGACTTGATCCAAATTATTGGATTTTTAGTCACATATTGTAGCTTTACTAAAAGAGCGGGAGAGAAAAAGGATGGAGGTGAACATTTCATATTAACGATTTTTATAATTTTCTCATTGGCAGGTGCTACTCAGAATTCAATCCGGGTTGCTCAGGTATGTACTTTCTTGTATGTAGTGAGCTGAGTCTGCTTTAGTTGTGTAACTAATCATTTGCTTTCACCTCATAACAGTGGATGCTTCAAGCCCCTGGTGCCACAGGGTACATAGGTTGCATAGGAAAGGACAAATTTGGGGAGGAGATGAAGAAGAGATGTTCACTTGATGGTGTAAATGTAAGTTTATCTTTTGATTTGTCTTACCGCTTAGAAATCCATTTCTGAAATTAACTTTTTATTCATTCAACAATCAGGTTCACTATTATGAAATCGACACCGCACCTACTGGAACTTGTGCTGTTTGTGTGGTTGGTGGTGAAAGGTCAGACGATCAAACTTTCCTTGACTTTTTATTCTACTTATTATAGAAATCAGTAATTATATTTTATGTTTTTTCTTAAATAGTGTACTTCAGCTTAACGTATATTTGATCGCGAAACAAGTATATGAAGCCTTTTATTTGATTGCATCTAAATACAGGTCGCTTGTTGCTAACTTATCAGCTGCAAATTGCTATAAGTCGGAGCATTTGGTCAAACCAGAAAATTGGGCCTTAGGTACCTTGTTGATATCCAGAAATTTGGTTAACTTACCTTAGAGTGTCCTTTTCTATCTCATATACCTGAATAATCTAGATGACTGACATTTGTTATCGTGTGTTTTGTGAATAGTTGAAAAGGCCAAGTACTACTATATTTCTGGTTTTTTCCTCACCGTATCTCCCGATTCCATTCAATTAGTTGCTGAACACGCAGCTGCAAATGGCAAGGTTAGATATGATACGAACTTGGCATTCTCATCTTACTAGCAGTTTCTGGGAATAACTATTCCATTCCTGTATGCAGACCTTCATGATGAACCTTTCCGCTCCCTTTATCTGTGAGTTCTTCAAGGATGCTCTGCTGAAAGTGCTACCGTAAGGATCCTTCACCCTTTAATTTTAATAAAGAAAAAAATTTCATATGGATTTTATTAACGCTGTCCATTCTTGGATTCAGATATATGGACTATGTTTTTGGAAATGAGACTGAAGCAAGAACATTTTCCAAAGTTCAAGGCTGGGAGGTAATTCAGCAGATCGGAAGGCTTGCAGTTTTTGTTTGAAGTTATAATTTGTTACGTATTTTGACTCTTTTCCTATTGACTAGACTGATAACGTAGAGGAAATAGCTTTAAAGATTTCCAAGTTGCCAAAGGCTTCGGTAACACATAAAAGGATTACCGTTATCACTCAAGGTGCAGATCCTGTCTGTGTTGCCGAGGATGGGAAAGTGAAATTGTACCCTGTGATATTATTACCTAAAGAGAAATTAGTTGACACAAATGGAGCAGGTACACAGTTCTATTCTTTTCAGTGTTTAGACTTTAAGCAAAGTTGTATGTACAGTTGAGTTTATGGGCAATTATTGTAAAATGCGCGCAAGTTATAGTTTCCTCGTTTTCTGTATGTTTTGTATTTCTTTCCTATTCTTCATTGTAAATAATTGTTGTTTCTAAATAATTATTACAAATTATCTATTGTTTTACGATACCAGACATATAGCTATATTATGTTTTTTAGAAATATTCATATAGCTATATTATGTTTTTAGATAGATTCAAGCAATACTAATCTCTCCTGCTAAGATACTGTGGTGGGAATATGGATATTGCAACAAACATGGAAAGAGCCAAAATGTTTGAGGAAACTTGTTAAATTGATAATGTACTTTTGTTGTTTTTGTAGGAGATGCGTTTGTGGGAGGATTTCTTTCACAATTGGTTAAGGGGAAGCCCATTGAAGAATGCGTGAGGGCTGGGTGTTATGCTGCCAATGTTATCATCCAAAGGCCTGGCTGCACGTACCCAGCGAAACCTGACTTTCATTGAGTGATTCCTCCTTTTCTGCCACCACTATGAATTTTTTTTATCATTGAGAAGGATTTTAATAGCCACACTCTAACTGGTGTGGGGTTTTTGAACCCCTGATAGGGAAAATAGCGTGAAAATGTTGCAGGAAGAGATGAAACGAGAATAAGTTTATGTATTTGAAGTTCGATCAAGGCATCAATACTCATATTGCTGTTTCTGATCGTTATTTTTCCTTTTTGGTTGCGTTTTATAATGTTTTGTATCCCTACCAGGGCACCTGAGTCTTAATTATGTTGTTTGTCGTTATCCCCCTTCTTTCTATTTTTTTCCTTTATTTATCTTTTATCACTTGTTTTTTGTTTAATAATATAAAATTGGTTCGCATTTCGTAGTTGTGTTTTACTCTTGAGGAACGCAGTCTTTGGTGCCAGTATTTGAATTATACATGTGTGCACTTTGCCGTGTTGATTTAAGAAATTGGGTTTTCTGTAAAAGAAATGCATTCTTAATAGGTTATGTGAAGTGTTAATGATTGAATTTAACATATGAATATTATACTTGTATTTTTATAAGTAATGTTTTTCAATTAACTAAAAGAATATATATTTTATCATTTTCAAACCTTTTATAACAAAAAAACAAGACGTGAAAATGAATTAAACTTATATGATATCAATGTAATTGATAAAAATGGATAGCAAGATGGAATGTGATGAAGAAAATTAAAAAGGGAAAAATGCTTTACAAAATAAAGGATAGAGGACATATATCATTTTGTCTAACGATTGTTTATCAATCTTTTTATTCATTTTTTTCCAAGATATCATATATTTGAAATGATTGGTTTCTAAATCACTATTTCTTTTGCTTATTTATCTTCGGTGAGACATAATGTCGTTTAAGCGTTTTTAAATTTCATGTTTTATACTCTAATTATTTTACTCAAATTTTTTAGCGAATTTCATTTTAAATGCTTTCAAGAGTTATTCTTATATCAAGAGTTATTCTCGCATTCATAAAACTTAAAATTAAGACACAATATGAATTTTTAATAATTTTTTCCTCCAATATTATTGTGACATGCTAAATATAATTTCCCACACAAACTTAAAATCATACATTATTATCATTACAATTTTTGGTCATTACTATTCTCAAAGCTACCTCTATACAAATAGTTTCCTTATGATTTTACTAGGAAGTTAATTTTGGTACTAGGACTTCACATAAAGAAAGTCAATTTTTTCCTATCTTTCTCAAATATTGGCTAGATAATTTCGCCTCAATCAACTCATGTCCATCCCTTAGTTTCTCAATCATTCACATTTGAAGAGTAGAATGTCTATACACTAGACTAGATGATAACGTTCCCTTCCAATTTCTCAATACCCATTTCAAAGTCTCCTAATGAGCATGTCAAAGATTTGTTATGAACTTGCTAACCATACTAACAACATGGGTTAGATTTGTCTCATGGGATCAAGATCCTTCGTTTCAAACTCTGAGTTTAATTTTTCTTTGAGCTTCTTCAATTTATTTTTGTATTGGTTGGCTATAAGGATATCATCTGCATATAAGAGTAAGAATATCACATGCTCTTCTTCTCTTTTTAGGACTTAGACACAACTATCACAACTACTACTATGAAACTTTGTCTGCCTTAGGAAGTCATCAAATCTCTTTTACCATTGTCACAAACATTTCTTCAAGTTATACAATGATTTCTCCAACAGACACACCCTTCCATCCTCAACAAACACTCAGGTTATTGCATGTACACAATCTCTTCCAATATTCCATGCAAAAAAGTTCTCTTCACATCTTACTAGTCCAACACGAGATTGAACCATTTAACAATATACATCAAAATTCGTAAAGAACAATGTTTTACCATAAGTGAGAAGATCTCATTATAGTCTAACATATTCACTTGTGTAAAAAATTTTGCCACCCTTGTAGCCTTGAACTTTTTTCCCTTTACACTCGATGTTATCTCCTTCTTGAACACCCACTTGTATCTTACCACCTTATGGTTTCTTGGTAGATCAACAAATGTATATATGTGGTTTTTCCTTGGAGATTTAATTTCCTCTTCCATGGCAACATGTCACTATTGACCTCCTGCACCTTTTATAGCCCTATGAAAGTTTCTTGGCTTTGGATCATTTATCCCCTTAGTTGTTGTTAAAGGATAGATGATAAGGTCAACATATCCAAACATTTGTGTAGGTTTGATTGTCCTCCTCTTTCTATCACACGTATATTGATAGGCATAATCTACCTTTGTATATCTATGCCTTCTTGAGTTAGAGGTAGAAGGTTGGTTTGCATTGTTTGATGACCATCGTTTGACACTTCTAGACAGTCTAGTCCATCACCAAAAGACTCCACCTAAACATGAGCTTTATCCTTCTCTTTCGTTGGATCTTTGCACATCATAGTCATTTAAGTATCATCAAATGTGATATCCATGTTTACAAAACATATAGCCTCTCTAGGCTCTAACCTCCACATTTTATACCCATTCACACTTTTTACATATATAATGAAGATATACCTCTCAACTTGTGCTTTTAAATTATCCTTCTTGACATATGAAAATACCAAGGCGCTAAACACCATAAGATTCTCATAATTTGCAAGTCTTCCACTTCATACTTCCATAATAGGCTTGTAATTTATAGTAGATGGTGAACTCTTATTTATCAAGTAGATGATATTTTTTGCAGCTTCTCTCCTTAAGAACTTAGGCAATCCAACTCCTAGAAACATACATCTCACCTTATCAAAAATGGTTTTGTACATCCTCTTAATCTACCCATTTTGTTGTGGTGTATCCACAATTGTCTTATGCCTCTTTATACCTTTTACCCTATAAAAATCATTGAATTCCCTTGAAATGAACTCCAATTCATTGTGTGTCATTAACACTTTTAGTTTAGCGCCTTATTATTGCATACCATGGTGTGTCACTCCTAAAACATTTGAAAAGTCTTAGACTTACTTTTCAAGTTATAGAACCACACCCTCCTCGAATATTTGTCTATGATGATGAGAAAATAAGACCTTACACCATCGGTCTAAGCTCTAATTGAATCCCACAAGTTTCCATGAGACGTCTTGATTCTGCCAAAATTGCATAAGTTCACGTTTTTGGAAATTTCAAGAAACCGCCTAGCGGCGTTGAAGACCTGCCAAGCGACACATGCCTTCACAACCCATTTTCTGGGTTTTTGTTCTGAACTGCTTGGCGGTAGAGTGTTGTCCGCCAGGTGACGCGAACTGGCTTAACCAGTTTTTCTGGTTTCTTGAGTTTCTTTGATGTTGGTGATGCTTGGATGGGGTCTCTACATAAAATTGTATGATTATCTATGTATTTACATGTTTGAGATGGTATGATTTGATGATAATTGTATGAATATGGCCATGATTGGGGATTAGGGTTCATGTGGGAATTAGGAATGAGGAAATATGTTTCTGGCTTCGATTGGTGTACTTTTTTTTTTTCATGAAAATGATATTAATTGGAACATACATGAAATATAAATCTTTGATTGAATACTAAAGGAATACCAAAATGCGTGACCAAATTTGTGATTGGGGAATTTGGGGTTCGTACAGGTGTAGGGAAATCTGGGCAGAACCCAGAATTGTATGCATCGCCAGGTGGTGCATGAACTACCGGCAAGCGACACATCAGTGTAGCAAGACATCCTAATTTCGTTCTATGATTTGCATTCTTGGGGGATTTATCTGGTAATTTTATGTATAATATGGGTTAATTGAGCAGAAGGTGTGGGAAGAAAACCCTTGCATGTAAGATGATTAAGTCCATATATAATGATGTGATGAATGGGATTAAATGTGTGTAAACGTAGGGCTGCTTGGAGTGAAATGTGTATAGTGTGTGTTTTGGACATTGTCATGATGTGCAGATTTGAATGTAGGCTGAAATTCATTGTGGCATGTCTAATGCCAGTTTTCGCCTAACGACGTGTGTGAAGCGCCCGACAATTTTGGGTGCAGAGTTGGATTGCGTGGAGGATTCTACACAGCTTTGGATGGAGGTCATAAAACAATGATTTGATGGGACCTAGTTACGAGTGGAGCTTGTATTAGGGTAACACGTGACCACTAAAGGTTGTAGTCTGGTAGTTTTGGAAGTCCAGTGGAGTGTGCGAGATCGTGGCTCGTACAGATAGGTTCCGAAAGATTGCCCTCCTCGGTATTATCTAATAAGTTTGGTTGTCTTTGGACAAATACAGACTACGGTTCGTATTGGGAAACTTCACTTGGTGTTGCGGATTGTGGTCGTGACAAGATTATTCCTATATATGGACTATAGGTGGTGGCTATATCGGAGGGACAAGTAGACACCTCTAACAACAAATATCGACCAATGTAATCATCAAATGGTGTAGAATTAAAAGGTGTCCAGGGGAAGATGTGAATGTTGGGTTTGACAGTTGAGGTTGTTATTAGAGTTATGGGTTTTAAATCATTAAGTTATTGTGTATTGTATTTCTTTTTATTTGAGCTCACTTTATCTATGTGTGTTTGACGATGATCATGTAATTTGTTACATGGGAGCAGATGTTGATGCAGGTGAGCACGTGGATACTTAGAGCTGGAGTGGGGTCCGTATGGAAGTTTTTACATGGCAATATTTTTATGGATTATTTTTGTAATCAGTACTATGAATCATTTTATATTTGTAAGAGTTGAACGTATTTCTGGATTTTATCTTTTGACGCTTATAAACTAAAGTTTTAATTTTTCCCGCGTTTTTGGGAAAACACCTCATTAATAAATGTAGTTTATTAATATTTCTATTATTTTTTAATCTTAAATAAGTAATACCCATTAGGATGTTACATTACCCCACCTTCTTTCAATTCCAAGGTCTCAAAAATATCCTTCACTAGACATATGTCATAAGTGCATCTTGAATCCATGACCTAACTCCTCTGTGTATTAGACACAGATGCCACCAACACCCTAGCAAACTTGTAGCTACCAAATGCTACAACATCACTAAATTCTTTCTCGAGTTCTTGACTTTCTGATTTTTCTTCTTCTATGGACAACTTAGCTTGAAGTGACCTTTCTTGATGTAGTTATAACACTCAACATTTTCAAACTGTCTAATGCGTATTACTTTGACTTCTTCCCTTTAAAATCCTTTTCTTTGTTCCATTTGACTTAGACACATTCAAACTCAACCCATTATCCTCTCTCTTAAACTACTGGAACTTTTGAAGCTTTTTAGTTCTTATTGAGGTATGCATCTCCTTAGGAGCAATGTTTGCTCCTTCCCAAACAATAAAGCATCTTGAAAATATTCATACTTCTTAGGCGAGATGTTAAGGAGTAAATCATTATCCTCATCCTCAAGCTTCACCTAAATGTTCCCTAAATCATCCAAAATCTTCTCAAAATCCACTAGCTACTCCACCAACTATCTCTACTCGGTTGTCATAAACAAATATAGTTGTTGCTTCAAACAAGATCTTTATACCAAAGATTTAGTCACATAGAATGATTCAAGTTTCACCTATATCAATACAATAGTATTCTCCTCAGCGACTTCCCTCTGTCTCTTATCACCAAGACACTTGGCAATACTGGCTTTGTTGACCATGTTAGCCTTTTCCTTTGATACATAGACACTAGCTTATTTGTCTCAACCTTCAAAGCCTAAGCATAAGTTTGTTTTAGCAATATGACCTCCATCTTAATTCTCTGAAATCCAAAATGTTTCTCCTCGAAAAACTTCTTGATGTCAAATTTGGTGGCCATTTCTTCAAATTCTTAATTTTTTTTTCTTGTTTCCACAAACGACGCCAATTGTTGGGTTCTTAATAATAACAAGTTTGAAAACACATAACCAAGATTATAAGAAATTACTTTATTATCACTAGAAGAGTCTATACATAAAGAGTCTAACAAAATTATAGTGTATTGTTGATCATTATCATTTTAGAATCAAATTAAGAGTAATTATATAATGCATTGCACTAGTTGTGCATTGCTTAGAACCGAGTTGTTTTCTACACAAAAAAATTGGCAAAAAAGAATATAGATACAGTTAGTCAATCAAAAATCGTCTCCTAACGAATTTAATAGTCATCTCAATATTTCATATTATAAATTTTTTTGCAAAAACAAAATTAGAGATAACATCAAATTAATAGAGAGCTTTGGTCATAAAGACAATATTTAAATAGTGAAAATAAAATGATAAAAGAAGTAGATTGATTCTCCAATTCATTCATAGTTAATTCTTCATCGATTATCAAATAATTATCATTCATCTAAGTTCCAAACATGATCAAATTAATCAGAAAAACATCAATTAATTAATTGAGTATCTCTCACCTTCCAAACATTTGCCATTCAAATTTATATCAATCTATCCCATCAATTAAGAAAATAAGAGATTATCAAAATTAAGCAAACTGACAAGAACTTCAATTAAATCATGTGAGTTCAAACGCAACCCTAAAAAAAAATTAGAATTCAAAAGGAAGAGACAATATAGTGTCTTTATTAACTTATTAAGTATCTCTTACGTTTTAAAGCATATAATATCAAGTGCATATCTCCATCTTTTTTATATTAGATACTTTGAAAGGAAAGTTTTAATCATTCTTCAAATTGCATTTGTCTTTTTATAATTAAGGAAATAAATCACACAATATCTTAAATCACAACTTGAGAATAATAACTTGTTTCTATGTTTAGCATCCACACCTTTTCTTAATAAAATCACTCAATTTAAATATTCAAATATTCAAATTCAAATTAATCACACTAAGTAGGCTTGACAACTTTAATAGTACAAAAAATATAGACACTTAAGAGATACTTGTGTTATCAAATGCTTCTAATTCTACTAAGACTCTTTTGAATCGTCTAATGTATCGTTTAATAAGTCGTGTGATAAGGCTCAAAACCTTACTTTTTAATAAAAAATTCAACAAGATCTCACTTAACCCCATTTAAGAGAATTCCAAATTAAAAAATGAAATTAATCTCAATATAGTCCAAAAAATCTCATATTAGACCGTATGATAAAATTGTACTCATCAACTTTCTAAGTTCATAATGGTCTCCATATATAGAACCTAAGCCTAGGAAATAATAAAAACCGTTCAAATAAAAATTATTAATTAAAATGGTTAAGATAAACACACACTATACATTTAACTAGTCTTAACACTACTAAATGTCACAATTCTAAGCATATTGCTCATAGGAGTTAGTGCTTTTTATTATTTCATTACACGTACGTTATAATTACTCATCAATCATCGCATCTTAAACTACATAACAGTCACAAATAAATATGTTAATATCTTATTTGATCAATTTTAATTTAATGTACTAAATAATTTTTTAGTTAAATATGTTTTTTATTTTCAAATTATTATAAAAAAATTATTTTATCTCTAAAGTAAATTACAAATTATCCCCCCGTCCTTATATTTTATAAAAAAATCTACAGACTAAATACTTTATAATTTATTAATAAACTAAACATAATTTTCATAATAATTTAAAAAAAAACAAACATATTTAATCTATAATTTTGTAGTATATATTCGTATATATAACTAATTTTAGACTTTGGATTGAACAGCTCCCATTCCTTCCACTGAAATTACTTTCTTTCTCTCTCTTTTTCAGC
>Ga0099823_1008968_pt1 | contig 10154 bp, 6 predicted proteins | sample CowpearedBW_FD_76831 | JGI IMG/M metagenome (GOLD analysis project Ga0099823, IMG submission 76831) | Root nodule microbial communities of legume samples collected from California, USA - Cow pea red BW | ecosystem: Host-associated > Plants > Roots > Nodule | place: USA: California | collected...
ATAAATATAGGCCATTCTCTTGCCAGCATACCATCCTACTTCTTCTTTGGTGTTCACTCCCTCAATTTGGATCAGGGATGTGTTGGGATACTGGTTTGACTTGGACCTAAAAGATATTAAGTGTGAGGCAATGGCAAAGCAAAATGAAAATAAAATTAACAGGGCAAGAAGCATTTACCTTTTGTATCCAAGGACTGTACCTCTCACATAGAGCCTAAAACAAAAGGAAAAAAGTAGCGGTGTTAATTTCAACTAAAAGTCATGCAGTGATTGAGGAATGAGGAATGGATGTATATGAAAATAACTATATACGCAGCAAATAACATCTGAATCAATACAAAAGCAAAACATGTATTCAAATCATTTTATCAAATCGTTTTGTTTCTAATGAAAAGGAAAGTGAAACATGCTATCTTTGTCAGGCTTAAGGTAATGCCTCGGGGATCCCTTGGTAGTAGGAGCATGGAAAGGGAAGACAGACCACGGACTAAGAGATAGAAATTCAGTGACAGCAGATGTGTGACAAGGGCAATATTTCGCTATTTAAAGAAAAAAATGGATATCTCTGACAAGGGCAACGGCTGGGAAAGAAAAATCCCTTATCTATCTTTCTCTTATTGTCTCAAAGAAATCCATTCCATAAAACCCGTTAAATCTGTAGCACCAACAACATTCCAATTCTAACAACCATCAATAACCCAAAATCCCTTCAACTTCCAAGAACCCTAGTGGGTAAAATAACAATCAACGATGCAGACAATGAACAAAAACAGGAACATCCGGTTTTAGAACTAGGATAAACGAATTCGAGATTGTGATTGGAGTTTCAAAAGAAAAAGAAAAATTAAGTGTTGAAGATAGAAGGTAAACTTTAGCGATGGGCACAAGCCTGTGTGAATGAAAGAAGCATACCTGACGCGCTCTCCTTGACGTCCCTTCACCATCTTCGCAGCTGCAGCTAACACACGAAACAACAGCAACACTGCGGTGCGGTGCGGCGTAACCCTACTTTCAGAGAATTGGGTTTTTAGGGATTTTATAAGAATCTCTAGAAACCCTCCGAAACCTGCGAATTTGGATTTTATTTAGGCCCAATAACAACTGTTTATTGGCACTGCCGCTGTTAGCCCACATTAACTGATTCATTGTGTTATGGAAAAAAAAAAGTATTTATATATGAAGAATGAAACATACGGAGAAGTTGTGGGTACGTATAAATTAAATATACTTGAATGAAAATATATTTTATTAAAAGTAATGTAAAGGAAATTCTAGGAGCTTAAATGGAAAATCGTTCATGTTCAATATCATCATCGAAAATTAAATATCTTATTTTTTTTATAGTAATGTTGAGATCAAATCTTATTCTTTTTATAATAATGTTGAAATCAAGAATATAGAAAAAGGAAGGAGGAAGAGAAATAATAATAATAATAATAAGACATTTGTTTATAATTTAATAAGAGAGAAAATATTATATTTAATGGGTCACAAAATTTAATTTTTATTAATGAGAAACCTTTTCTCTTTAATTTTACAAAAATATTAGAATTGATAATAAAATCTTATCTTGCTAGGTTTTATTTTTATATGAACTAAAAAGTTTTTTAACAATAGTTGACAGCTTTGTTTCTCTTAATATATTTATCGTCAACATTTAATTTTACCTCTTTTATATATAATTATATTTATTCATTTTTCAGATGTATAAATAATTTAAATTAACATTATATATTTTTTAGCATAAAAAAAGAAAAATTAGTTTAGAAATTAAAAATAAATTAAAATTTCAAAATCAACTTAAAAATTTCTTTTTAATAAAATATATGCTCATTCCTTTAAAATAATAGTTAAAACATCTTTTTAATAAAGCTCTTTTAAGTAATTTTTTTTTCAACACTTATCTTATTAACCCTTTGGGCTCTCCTAAAATAATAATAATAATAATAATAATAATAATAATAATAATATTATTATTATTATTATTATTAATAACTACAATTTTCAAGTTTTAATATCATGTAGAGTAGTTTTTTTTTATAATTGAATTAAGAATATAGGAAAACTCAAACTTACATCACCATCATGAATGTGTTGGCAAAGGAGGAAGATTTAAGTTCAAAAGGTTTTGATGACAAGGAATTTGAAGCAAATTGTAGATAAACATTTTTAACTTCACCTTATAGTTTATCTACTTCGACCCGTAACGTATATTTTGAAGACAAATTAATTGATACTTAAAGCTTTCTTGTAATAAGTTAATTATGTTTTGAATAGTTTAAATTAGTTTAGAAACAGCAGCCAGCTCTAAATCTATCTAGGATCCTTTTATTTTTTGTAAAATTCATTGTACTAATTTATTATCACTTAAGATAATTGATTATCTTAAGTCGTGTTCAATTTTAGAAAACTCACTAGAATAATCTATTATCTTAAGTTGTGTTCAATTTTAGAAAACTCACTAGGATAATCGATTATCACTTGAATTTGTCTTTCCAGCTTCTTGACCTAGTTTTCATACCTATTTAAATATAACTATTTTCCTCTTCCAAAATCACCTTTTTAAGAATTAGAGTTTAAGTGTTGTGACTGCAAAGTGTTTCTTTGAGCATTCTTAAAAATTGCTTTGAAAATCCTAGTGTGGGTAGAGGGATAATTTTTCCTAAGTGGGTTATTGGGAGATTGCATGTTACTACTGTTACTAGAAAAGTTGGTCATCCTTTATGTGATTCAAAAGGAGTGTTTTTTCATCTCTAGTGTTTTCAAGTAAGGGTGAGCAAAATTATTCAATCTGTTTGAAACCGAGAAACCCGAAAGAAAAAATAAGGATTCGAGTGACGATATTTTTTATTCGAATTAACTGAATAAAACTATACCAGTAAATACGGATATAAATGGTCGTGTTAAGGGTATCAAATTAAATTTTCGTGGATACCCAACCCAACCCACATTAAAGGAAATTTTTTCTTAACCTTAATTTGTAGTCGCCTCATCTCCTCAATCTTCTACACCTGCCATCTTCCAACATCATAGAACACAAACGCAGCACAAATGTCTCTTTGTTTCTTGTGATTCTTTCTTCAATCCAAACCTTCAAACACCTCCCCAGTTTGAGAAATGATTTTACCTTTGAAGAAGGAGTGTCATAGAAGACAGTGAAATTGCCTACGAAACTTGCGACGTCTCATGCATGTGAACCATCTCCTTCGATCTCCTTTGATTCCTCCAATCTCCTTTCCTTAGATCTCCTTCGATCTTAGGCGTTCTCCTTCGAATTGTTCTGATTTCCTTTGATCTGTTCATATCTCCTTTCATCTTCTTCGACTTGTTCATATCTCCTTTCATCTCCTTCTATTTCCTCCAATCTGCTCTGATCTCCTTCGATATGCTTCGATACCCAGTCAAAATTAAATACACTTAGCAAACACTTAAAATCTGATACTCAGACTTAAATGTAAACTTTGAGGGTAAGTAAATCCACACACTTCATAAAAACGAATATATAATCTTCATGGACAGTAGCCAAGATAACGGATAAAACCATTCGGTCCCATGAAATCTAAATCGTAAAGAAAATTCTTAAAGGTTGATAGATAACAAAATTATCGAAAGGTAAAACAAAAATCCTTGTGCCTACAAACAAGCTGTGAATTCTACTAAACGACTTCCCTCCTGTATCTGCAACAAAGAATTCGATGTACAATAAGGGGACTGTAATATACATTAATAGAAAACAAGTAGGTAAGTAGTACTAATTACACAAATTTCATGAACAATCCGGAAACCAGACATCCACATGGATAACTTTTACTAGGATTCATCTTCCATTTTCATAATCAAATAATGAATAATAACATCAGAAAATAAAAATACGATAAGCCATACAACTTTCTAAAATTACATAAAACATCACAATAAACTAAGAATATAGGACTTCTACAAATCTATGTAAACAAATCAATTCATGATCTTTTGATAGCATTCTAAACAATAGACCATGTCTACCACAAATCCTTGTTGAATATTGCACCATAAAACGGGCAGATATACAAAACCACAAATGTATATTACATCTATCATTTTGTATTGCAATATAGGTTATTCACTTTGCTACCATGTGAGTACAAATATTGTTATATAACTTTTCATATTATACAAGCAACTTACAGGAGAATAAATCTAAAAGGAAAAACAAGAGAACAAGTCAAGCAACGATGTACAACAAATCCATAATTAATATGTATGTCAAGAACCACATCTGAGATTTAAAGGTGAAGTCCACCCAATTACATAACCATGAAAATATAATAGGAATGTTTCCAAATATCAAGCAAAAAGACAAATGACAACCTAATTACCTCAGATGTTACTTGGATACATGAACACTTTAACTCGTGCTCCCTGCAATGCATCAAAAACTCAAAAACTTCAAATACCAGAAAAATAAGCAACTTGATAAAAACAATGTTGTCAAATAATTACCATTGATCTGGGAGGAAGGTTTGACTTGAATTTAGCACGAACAACACCATTGTTACCGTGAGGCCTTGTAACCTTACCCCAAATGCAACGGTAGTGGCTTCCATTCTTCTTCACCTTAGCCTTGTAAATATAGGACATTCTCTTGCCAACATACCATCATACTTCTTCTTTAGTGTTCACTCCCTCAATTTGGATCAAGGATGTGTTGGGATACTGGTTCTACTTGGACCTAAAAGATATTTTCAAGTGTAAGGCAACTAATAAGGCAATGGCAAAGCAAGATGAAAAAAAGTACATGAACTTGTTTTATGCTTTGCGACATAAATTAAAAAACGATAATTAAATTTAGTGTTTGTTTAAACTCTGATTATTTGACCATGTATTTAAGGTACACGTGTGTGTGTGTGCCTGTAATAATGTATGAGTTTGAGTTAGTTTTGGATGGAGTACAAGACTTGTAGTTGAGAGGTGAAAATGTATATTCTGGGTAGTTCGTATAGCAAAAAAAGTAGGCCCTTTCTTTGTTAAGCTGAATTAGAAAACAAACTAACAAAGGGGGCGAACTCAAACGTTTTAGGAGGTGCAATTAGTAACACTATTTATCCTTTTTCCAATAAAAAAAACTATCATTTTTATCTTATTTTTTATTCATTTTCTATTTTAAGTATTTGCGCAGAAAGAAAAAAAAAATCATAATTTCCTATACGAATGCTTAAATATAAAAAAACATATTAGAAATACTATAACAGCATTTTTCAGACGTTGTTCCAAAAGCCGACAGCTTAAAAGATTCAAAATTTGACATACTTGCGTAGAGTTATATGCTTAAATTTTGAAGATGTTCACTCTTACACATTTGTGCTGAGAGATTGAAGTGTGTCAAAATATTTACATGGCTCAAGATCTAAGAGCTGAATTTTATGAATGTAATTGATAATAATAATCATGGTAGCAACTACTAAGCTTGATTGCATCTGTTTCATGGTATCTATTCTAGATATATTTGAATGGTATTGTGAAGTTCTAACTGGCACTGGATGCCAGAAAGCTCATGCAGATTGGTGGACGAACTTTTAACAAAGCTAGAATCGATGAAGGAAGAATCCACAATCCATCTCCACAAATCAAACCAGAAGCAACAGCAGGAACCATCAAACTTGCTTCACTTCTGTGTAGTTTGTGCCACAAAAACACAACCAAACTACCCATGCACATGTCAATGGCAAAGTAACCACCAACTAGGAAAGGAACAGCCATGGCCATTGGAAGTGGAATCCAATTCCTAACCCTTTTGGGGCCAAGATCTCTGACCAAGTTGGCTGCTATGGCAAATGCAAAAAATCCATAGCAGAGTTGGAGACAGTGCAGAGGAAGGGCAGAAAAGCCTTCCACACCAAGAATTGCCATGTTTCTATAAATGATTGCATACGGTGCCTTGTAATCCCCATTTGGGTTTCCTACATCAAAAGCCTTGTAGAAAAGGAAGAATGTGAGAGGAGCAACAACACAGCCTATTGCTGTCCCAATTGCTTGGCTTAGAAGCATTGAACGAGGGGAAGTGAAAGTGAGATGGCCAGTCTTGAAATCATGCATCAGATCAGATGAAATGGAGACAATGGATTTTATCAGACCACACCCCACAAGTCCAGCTACTACACCATCACTTTTTCCTGCCAAGGCTGCAAGCACAAAGAGAGCCACTTTCCCATAGTTATAGGCCATGTTCATGTCTGTTAAGCCTGCACCGTACGCATTGCAGAAGCCCAGAGAGGGTGCGAAAAGATACGCAAACACCACGTAATACCACTTCAACTGCGGGAACATTAAAGGGATCACAATGATAGAAACGATGGAGAACAAAATGTACCCAGCACATGCCAACCATATGGGTATGCTCTCTCTTGCAAACACCTCATTCCTTCTAAGATCATCCATAGGTACCGGTTTCTGGTTATCTGAAACTGCAGAGCCAAAGATATTAGATTTTCAAACACAGACACATGCATAGACACAACAGAAAAAGTGTAAATGTTTGTTCATATGCCTTTGATTATGTTACTCTTTTTCTTTTGCTGGTGGTCTGCTGAGACGATGAAAGCAATTGTTTTTATATGGGAAAAAGCTGTGATTAGTAAGACTTGGAGATTACTTACATGTATTAAGGTTTTTCCTTTTCACGGAGGCGTGGATATTGGTGGCAGTGAAATAGAGGACTTTGACAAAATTGTAAAGCCCATCACCCAGAATCAATGCAATGGAAATAAAAACCTGCAGCAACAAAATGAAAAAAAGGTAAAAATAAAAATCAAGGCTTTAAAAGTTGGATGAACTAAAATAAATATAAATAGTACATAGCTTTGATACAAATTCTGGCAAAATTTAGACCTTATAGCCATTGAGACTCTTCATGCTGCTTTCTGGTATACTTGAGGGAAACCATTCTCCTTTTAGTCCCCGGATTAACGGCCACATAATGCCCCATGAAATCACAGCACCCAGAAGCAAGGATAAATTTACAAGATGGGAACAGATCATTCCTGCTCCGACATAGGTCATGCTGAAATCAAAATAGAATCTGCCAAGTTGAAGCGCTTTAATCAGAAACCAGGAGCAATTATTTCAGGGTTCAGAGACTATTCCTACTTGAATAAAGACAAAGGAGCATACGAATTTTTCCATGCTTTCAATCCAAAAGTGGGAAACTGAACAAATCCACAACTATCTCCACCCGTGTAAAACCATTGAAAGAAAGCCCAGAAGAAACTGGCTGAGAAGAATTTCAAGAAACCATGAACCTGCTTTCTGCAAAAGTTGAATTGGTCGAGCTCTAATAAACACTCACTTGTCTAACTTGAAAATAGCAGTAGGACAAAACAAAACATGTTCATACTTGGCCATCGCATCTCCTTTAGGAGTATGGAACCCGTTGATAAGAACAGCAGTGGCAGTTCCACTTGGATAAGTTAATTTGTAGTCTATTATCATAATCTGTTAAATTACACAAACTTATCAGCACCTCCACTCAAGTCAAGCAGAACCAAAATCCTTAAAAGTGAGACCGCCACTTCAAAATGACAGGACAAGACAAATCAACTTACAAAAGAACAACATCTGGACAAGTACTTGCATTCAATGACCATGTGAAACATCATATGACTAAATGAAATACCTTTCTAATGGGAACCAACGCCAACAACCCAACAAAGCTGGTGACAAAGAGAAAGGCTGTCATCCATCCAATTCCAGGCTCCTTAGTACTCGCAGGATTATTCCCTTCTGTATCAAACCCTGCTTGCTCATATGTCTTCCTATTCAAACCCAAGAGGTAAGACCCAAAACCACCTACAGTTACACAAGTTCAGTTCAATACACACACACACACACACACACACACTATCATTTACACAAACACAAGTTAAAAGTTCAATTGGAAAAGACCGACCCACCTCCTACCGCGATGCTATAGCAAGCGACCGCACAAGTCTGGATTACGGTATTCTCCTGTCTAGTGAATGGCGTTGAAACAATTTTGGCCTTCGCAAGAATCTTAGTCCAAGCTCTTATGAACACAAAACCAAGGAGAGCAGCTGAGACATTGAGATTGGGGACTAACCCAGTTGTGAGGTTCAGCTTCATCACAATCACACTATAAATTGTTCCAATCAGAAAGCTAGCCACCAGTCCCCGAATTGTAATCTGTTTTGGCCATGGTGCTATTCTACTCACGTCATCAGGCACAACCGGAGCCTCTTCAATATCTTCTCTTCCGAGATTCTCAATCTCCTTGAGTTCTTCGTTGCTTGTTGCATTAGTACCCATTGGATTCATTAAATCCTCAACCCTGATTGAATGATCAGTCACCAAAGAAACGAAAACGGGACAAGAGGCACTCAATCAGAGAGAGAGAGAGGATAAAAGCAATATTCAATGATTGCTTGACAAACCAGGTTGCGGACAACATATAAAGAAACAAGATTTATTACAGGTTCGTGATTCCGACAAAACAAATAGAGTAAAATCAGAAAAATAATTTTAAAACAGTTCACAAGAACAAAAATATATAAAGAAAGGTGGAAGCTTTGTATAGAAAATAGCAGAAGAAAGTGAATCGGAATCGGGTTCCACGGTTCAAATATTTGATGCCACGTAAGGAAAAAAAAGCAGTGATGAGTGAAAGATGAAACAGGGTCAAATATGTTACCTCACTACGACTCAGTTGCGTATAGAAATTTCAATGATGGAGAATTCAATCTCTCGGTGGTGACAGGGACCAGTGCTTGAATTGAATTACGAAGCGGCGAGAATAACTAAGCGCGTGCAAAGAAAGCCACAAAAACGACGACGCAGAAGAAGAAAGAGAGGTAGAAAAGAATGGAGGGAGGTAAAGATTGAAAGGGGAAACGCGGAATTTATAATTGTCATTGGAACCAAAAGCTAGCTAACCTTAGAAGACACTTTGGGTCTGTGTCGCTGCATGTAGTACAACAACGTAGTGGGTATTGTACTGCAAATGATGTTTTTGTGAAGGAATAATGATTTTGTACTAAACTTGTGAAAAGTCTTAAAGAGATTTTTCTACTTTCCAAATAAGCTCGCAAGCTCCACACACAAGAATGAAAATAGTTGTCGTTGACTTAGTTGCAGAGTGGGAGCTGTTGAAAGTGGGTGTCTGGTCTTAGTTTCATCAGTTTCTGGCATGAAAGTGATCAAAAAGCGGTTATGTGTTGTTGGGTCCTGTGTGAACGATGGCGTGTGGCACAAACATGTGGGTGATGAGCGTGGAATAATTTATGAATGTGGTAGTGGCTGTGGAGTGAGGGAGACACACTCCTTCTTTGAAAGGTCAACCAAACGCCAGATGAATAACTACGCTCTCAAATCAAAAAATAACATCTACTTAAAAAAAATGTTACAAAAAAACTATATTAATTTAAAAGTCAAATCTAACATTTAATTATATTGATTTTTTTTACATTATTTTAATATGTAATTAATTACTTGTTGGAAATTAAAAGCTGAAAAGTTCAATAAAAGTTAGTGTAATCTACCAAATGATATTTAAGATATACGACCTGTAGTTAAACTCAGTTAAATAAATATTAAAATAAGTTGGAATGAAATTAGAAAAATAATTTTTCACATTCCGGTGACCAGAATATTAGGAGAACATACTTCTCCCTTTTTAACAGGAGAATAAAAAGTATACAAAGATGAGAATTCTATTTTGTTTTTAATAAAAGATACCTTATAGTTTTTCTATAAGCTTCTAACATTGATGAAATTAAAAAGATGATAAATAAATAAAAACAAAAAGATTCCATGGTGGAGAAATTAGAAAATGAAAGTGGGGCCCACATGCTGCCGAGAGAGAGAGATCATTTACCTTGTATTTGATTTTCGGACAAAATGACGTGAAAGTTTTAGTTCTTTAGATGAAGAGAAATATGACGAGATTTGAGGAAAATTGAGAAAAATATTTACGACTTGACGGGATAAATATTATAGATTAAATAGATATTTTAAATTAAGATGTGTTGTTTAAAATTAATATAAATTATATAAGAATAATTTTGTCAAAAAAAATTATATATTGATTGAAAATATTTTAAACAAAATTGTCCAAAAAAAATGTAGAGATGCATGGCATCCACTTTGAAAAAGATAAAAAGAAA
>Ga0099823_1008984_pt1 | contig 10143 bp, 7 predicted proteins | sample CowpearedBW_FD_76831 | JGI IMG/M metagenome (GOLD analysis project Ga0099823, IMG submission 76831) | Root nodule microbial communities of legume samples collected from California, USA - Cow pea red BW | ecosystem: Host-associated > Plants > Roots > Nodule | place: USA: California | collected...
ATAACCACTTTCTAATGCAACTCACATGGTAATCATGCCCACAAGCTTTCAGCGTTCCAACATCGTCCACGTTCTTGTATTCTTCCTGCGATTTTCAACATGGACATTTAAATTTCAAAAGTGGTCATCAACTAAATTTATTTAGTGTCACTATATTATTCTATTCTGAATGGAACAAGGAACATACCAGGCAGATTGCACAAGCTTCTTCTTCTTGACTTGGCTCGGATGAACAGTATATCGTTTCTGTCAAATACTTGGAAATCAAATCCTCAGACAATCCGGTGCTCACATGGCCTATTCTCTCTCCGAGTGCAAGGAGTTCCTGGTCGAGCCAAACATCCAAATGATTAACAATTTTTTCTACAGTACATGATATTAATTGTAAGAAGCGAAACAACAATAATTACCTCATAACTCATGTTGTCTATGTCCATCCTCATGTCTCTATGCTGATCAATCATATTCCTACCATACAGTGAAGTGCGATCAACAATCATGAAACCCTGTAAGAACAATAAAACCAAACTTGAGTCATACACCCTCAATGAAAGAACAAATTTGAGTCTCCCAGCGGAACTAAAGCCCAAAACTACAGTCTTGCTAATACTAAGTTAATAACTAGTCCACTTCACGAAGGATTTATTGAAACCAACATGCCAATGAAGTTTGCTAGCTCACCACATATCTCAATCAAGGTTATATAGCAATAATGGAGGCAGGGTAAAAAAATAAACATGGCATGTGCGTTTCCAATCATTACTCACAAGAACAAAGCTCTTGAGAGAAGATGCCATAGATACCTCAAAGTTAAATTGATCATTGAGACCAACCTCATCAGCCAATGCTCGATATCTATCACTATGTATTCTTGACCTTCCATTTCTATCATTGCTGTGCCAGCCAATGGTGGTCAATGGCCTTGGATGTCTAGAAGAGTAACTTTCAGCCACCATATGCAATCCATCATCAGAAGGTGCCATGCGACCCAAGCGCAAGCTGGAAGAAGCCCTAAAAGTTGGAGTGGATCTTTGAGAGTAGTTACTGCGAACTCCTCTAGCAGGCTGAGCCGGACAATTATTATGAAAACTTTGTGGAGCAGTAGGATTTCTGCTAGTTCCAAATTCATTATGAAAACCTCCAACATCTACAGGAGCATTACTAGAACCACTTCCAACAAGGAAATGACTTGCCTCATGATTAAAAGCATTTGCATCTGCATTTTAATAAAAAAGGTCACTTCAGATATAAAGTAGAGGCGATTAGAATGCCTTCTGTTGGTACTAAATTACAAACTAACCTGATGATGGCACCCTTCCATGAGCAGGACACACACTCATTTGGCTCCAATCCCTTGTCAAAGATCCAGAAGTTTGAGTAGAAAGATCTACCATGCTAGAATGGTCCATTTGGGGACCGGTAGAGAATGAGTTGTGTGAATGAGTATTCGATAAATGGGTCCGAGCCAAGTTTGATTCCAAATCAAGTGTAGAACGACTCCTCACATTCCTTAAAGAACTCTCACCCCGTATTGAAAGGCCTCTACCTCTAAATGACGGTGTCATATTCACATGATCAGGTGTCATATTAACATGATCCCAAGGCATATATAGTGAATCCATAGTGGGCTTCTCAGGCCGCAATTCTGAAGATGTAGGACGATCAGCTGCATTTGCACTTGCAGCATTAAAACATCTGCTTGTACTTCCTCTCTCACAGACGGAAGGAACTCCAGGGCTCTTCCGCTTGTGAGGCCCAGGCCCTCGCCCATTTCCCATTGTGAGATCAATAAAACCCCCATCAGCAACGGGAAATGATTGTCTGTCATAATTGGAACTAGAAGGCTGGTGTACATAATTTTCAGACACCGCATAAAACATTCCACCACTTGATGGATGCAGAAAATGATCATGAGAAGTGCCTGATATATCTGTTTGATGAGAGGGTGCTTCAATGTTGAGACTTGTGGAGGTATACCCATTTGACCTTGGAGCAGTGTTCCAATGAGATGGAAAAGAGATGCCATCTATTGACATATTTTCCATAGGATAAATAAAAGAGCCATTGTCGGAAGTGGTATTCCTACCTGCAATAGAGATCCAATATAATTGATATGACTATGACAATTTACACTGGCCTACAAATTGTGCCACAAAAAAGGCCAATAAACCAAAATAAAAACAAAAACTAAGCCATTTCAAGTAACACTACCAAGGTTCACATATTGTTGATCAGTATGCATATGATTCCAGTTCTGGTCAGGTTCACCATCAAACATTGGAGATGAGCTATATAAATGTCTATGCCCCATGACTCGCTAGCAATCTCAGGAGGCAAAATAGATAGTATGGCTAAGTTAGACCAGCAAATAACTCAACCTGCAAGAAAAAAAGGCATGTGAATATATCAGTAACAAAATACAAAGTTCAAAACAATCAAGCAACACCATTCCAAAGTTACAATGTATGTGCAAGAAAAGATTCATCCATGACAGAAACATGTGAAATTAACACAAAACAAATAACCATTTATATTTATCAAATTTATTCCATTTCAAACACACCGACTTGAAACTGGAGAGCTTTATCATACATACATAATCTTTTAACAAGATCCAGGTAAAACACTTTGAAAGAAAATCAGTGTGTATTCTAAAGAGTTGTTTGGATCTTAAATTCAATTTAAACACCCAGGGTGACAATCCCGCATTGCATGCAGAACTTCAACATATTCACAACATGTAGAGTAAAGACTCAAGAAAAGTGAATCATTTACGGGTTAATTGGACTTATTTGCAAGGGACAATTGAGAAAGAAGACAACAAATATTTATATGCAAACTCAAGTGAAATGAAATAGTCAGAAATAGAAAGTCATATGTCCATGGTGTAACCTTCTTCCTGAAAAAGGTAATTACTATCATAATAATAAATTAGTATTAACACGGAGCTGATTCCAAGGGATAATTCAGATAATCTTGCAAGGCAAGGGAGCATATAATCTATAAATCATAATTTAAAATTTAGTATAAATACAGTCTTAGTATATTACAAAAAAAGTAGTCCTACAATTAAATCTAGCCTGACCTTCCTCTTCCACTTACAGCATATACAAGCACCACTGGCACTTCCACATGTCTAGTCAATAGAAAAATTCCTTAGATTATCGATATATTATTCATCAGTTTACATCATTTGTCATTCAATCCTTTACAAGCAAAAGGATCTAGGCCTACAGAAGACCACCTAGCTTGAAGCTTCAGGTCCAGCTGCCAAGAATACCAAAGAAAATATCGAAGGGGTAAATAAGAAGTAACTAACTGATATAGGAGCTCAATGGATATCAAGATGATGTGTTTAATCAGCCAAAAGGACATACTCACAGCATGAACTATACTATCTATGTTAGTGTTCCAATTAACCAGCGAAATTGCATGATAGGTGTAGGCTACAGCCCTGTGAATTAGAACGCCATCAACAGGCATGCACAAAAAGAGAAGCATGACTACCAGCCACACAATTTGGCCGAGTGAGGAGAATCACCACTGGCAATTATTTCTGGAGAGGAGGAAATATATGCTTCTGATCATCAAGGCTTGGGAATTCAGCATAAACTGACAGAAACTAGCCTGTAAAATACTAAACAGGTGCCACTCATATACTCCTTAACCGTAACAAATACCAAGAGTCCCAGTATTCCAATCACTTGAAGCCAAACTAATGGGATGTCTCTTCATTGACAAGAAAATATAAATGAGGGAAAAGGGACATAGTTGAGATTTAAATTAGACGGATAATGGTTCCTCACTCTAGCTTATTATGAGTAACAGCATATGACTTAAAAAGAGGAGTGATTGGAAGTAGGATGACTCAAGCAACAGACTTACCTGGCAAGGTTTACAAACGACCACTCAGCAAATGTTAGCATTCCTATTATTTTCCTGCACTTGAAAAATGATAATCAACTATGTGCTCAACCAGGCACAAGACTCCTGAATTTTCCGGATAATAAGTATCAGCAGGCAAGACAAGACCAACTAAACACAAATAATTTATGCAAATACAGTGTATAAACTGAAAAACAAAGTATTTGAACTACAATGGTAATTTGTTATTCGAGGGGGGAAATGGAATAACAAGAAGGAATAAGGTTTAATAAAACAATTTATATATCTCGCAAAAATTAAGAGATGAATGCAAAGTCAAAACGAAAACAATTTCACCCAGATTATCTTAATGAAAACACCAGAGTCCGGGGAAAAAAATATTATCAAAACTAGACTACAGTTTTTACTACAAGGAAACGGATATTTCTCATATAAGAACCAGAACCATCTACTTCCAATACCACCATCTAATAATCTCCAAATCACAGAAATTATAACATAGTTAGAGAGTATAGGAGAGCAGAAAGATCCCTTCATCAACATAATGTACAGATGGTTGCAATCAGGCCAGCACAACAGTCAAGAAAATAGAAGTTACATTATCCTAGATGTTACAATTTAAAGCCAAAATAAGAGGGATGAGGCAGGCATATCCTCGGGGAGTTAAATTTGGTTCATTCATTTCATTTTAGAGAGGAAAGAAACAGATTAAAACCATTCAAGAATGTTAAAATCATTAATTATCAATATGAAACCAAATCAGCACAGTACAAAGACCATGCCTCTGACCATCTACATTTTACATGTCTCCAGATATTGGCAACGTCGGAAGTGTACACAGTTAAAAGAAGTCACTGTGCATGCAGATTGCTTTCAAAAATGTTACAAGGCAATTTTTTAAGAAAATGGGTGAATAACATAACAAAGTACAAAAAGTCTCAATGGCCACAACAATCCATTAGAAGCTGGTATTGGCATTAGCAGAACCAAAACATAAAATTAAAAATATATTAAATAATTACAACCGGTAATTATCAGAGAAAAAAAAAACAGATTTAACTTGGTTTTCAATTATCAGTAAACATAAAGTTTTAGGTTTACTTTCAGATTTCACTATAATCAAAATACTAATAATAGATATCAAGACAGACATAAAGCTGAATAAATCCATGATGCTTATGATTTCAAAACATAGGCATCCGGCGTTAAATTAAATCTAGCTGTAAATAATATTGCATTTTTTTATGAAATATATTTCTAAATCTAGTTATATCTGAATTAACTGGAATAAGAAAATAAAATAAAAAGGACTTAATTAAATTTTAAATTCCTCGATCTTTCTTAAGTTTCTTTTATTGATTGAATACTCAATCTTTATATTTTTCAATTGAATCAGTACCGTTTAATTTTTCCATTAATTGAGTGGCATGATTGTTATATTACTCTTACTTATTTCACATGTTAAAAAGTGTTAAAAAAATGAGTTCTTTTTGTTGATATAAAATGATATTGCAGTTAATGTAAAACGATAAGTAACTTTTATTACTTTCATTGAAAACTGTCGGATAACAGGAATGATCTTACCAATGGTACAGGGCCAGTTCCTTGGTTGTTGTAGGTGATGACATGGAAGTGGGCGAGAAGTATGATAACCTCATTATCCAACACATTTTCTATGAAAACAATAAAAGTCACTTCTTATTTTTTACATAAACCGCAATATCATTTTTATATTAACCATAGAATCTCACCTTTTTTAATACACACATGGAAACAAGTAGACAAGATGATAAAAGTAATATACAATCACATTACTGAGTTAACAAAAAATTAAACAAGAACTCAAATGAAAAATATAAAAAATTTGAGTGCTTAATAGACAAATAAAAATCAATAGAGTTAACTGAAAATACCCAAATTTAGGAGGAATTTGAAATTTAATTAAGCCAATAAAAAACTTTAAATTCAATGCAATGAATATATTTCCGTATAAAAAAATTTGCATTCTTCCATAATAGCAGAGCAATCAAAGCACATGCCAACATTCAACTGTAATAACCTCTCTTCACAAACCAGAGGGACAAAGTACAAAAACTGAATGAGGCCTGCCTTAACAATGTCCACTGTCCCCAATAAGGGATGACAATTTAAAAAATTAGGACGAATAAGTTTAAACTAAGAAGAATTTTTTCAGTCCTCAAACTAGCTAATACAAAAGGCAGAAAGTCCAGGATTATGGCTATGTTATCAAACACTCTTGACACTAGTTTCCATCCATTCCTCAACATTTAGGAACATGAGTGAAGATAAATTTGTGGTGATCAAACAGCTTCTCTGTCAGTAAACCCAAGGTTCATATCCAAATAAAGAATCATCCAGCTCTACACCAAATCCAACAATGAGTAGGTTGAGCTAATGGAGGAATCAACTTATGGCAGAATAATAACAAGGATAACCAGCATAAACGGAAGTTCATATCAATTCAGGGCAAATGAATAGTAGTCTCCATCATCAAATGCGCTATTGGTCCAACATTGAAGCCTATATAGTGCACACCAATGTGCAGTGAATTCTTTATCAATGCTGTCACTGGTATGCTCATTATACATCCCCACAAGCAACACCACCACAACAGGAAGCCTAATGTCAAATTCAAAACAAGAAGAATTTGACAAAGGCATATAGAAGTCACTGGGTCAAAAAGAGTATCAAGGTTTGCAAACATCTCATCTCAGCACCCCAGACCCACTAATAGAACTATAAAAATAAAATATGAAAAGTGTCACATCACTCCCTACATTGCCCGTTGCACTACAAACCAACATCTTGCCTCACCAAACATTGGAATGCGACAGAGCTATTGCCACAAGATACTCAGCGGCCATTTCATACCAGAAAAACACCCAGTCCCTGAAGATGGACGAGCTTCATCTAAAAGGCCACATTCTAGTTGAATAAAGCCTATGCAATTCTTCCAATTAACAGAGGATCTTTGGTGTAATATTCGTTCTGTTTCCTATATGAAAGTCGGCATATAACAATGCATAACGGCAACAATATGCTACTAAATCTTGACACAAAGGTTCGTCATGCCAAAGTCATCATTTCTACAGTCATCCCTTTAACCCAAGACTTAAGAATCCCTGCTACATCATATGCGATTCAGACAACGTAATTGAGAAACCAAATGGAGAAATTCATTCACTTCCATAACCTGTACAGTACAAATGCCAAGGCAAACAAAACCAGCTCTCGCCAATAATAATAGTAATATATTACTGTAATATGAACGCCAAAGGTAAAGTGATAATATACCAAAAAACTGCTTGAAAAGATCCATGAAGGGTAAATTGCTAAAGAAAAGTGGGGAACAGAGACAATTAAGGAGAAATTCCAATGCAAGCACATCTCACCAGCGCATGCAGATGTAAGCATGTATAATACACCAGCAGCACCAAGAAACCTGCATAATAAAACAATCATCTAAACCTAATGGATTCTAAGAATATCTAAACAAAACCAGGACCAACAATATATGCCAGAGCAGCCAATATTAAAAACCACAATGCATGATAAACAATTAGTGTTCAAGACTTCAACTACAAAGCCATATATGCCAATAATATACAACATACAACGACAGGAGGGTGAGCCTAGGCACAACTATAAGGTTGCTGCCTTGTGACTTCGTAGTTTCAAATCCTGGGGACAACCTTTTCACTTGTGCACGTGATATAGTGCGCGTACTACCGTTACTCCCCCAAACCCTTTTAGCATACATAAAGACAGCAGAAGTTGATAAAAGGTCATAACAACACTGATCAGGAAAAGATTTATCCTTCTTTTACAAAGTCAGGGAAGAGATCTGAATAAGATGTTAGGATAAAAAGTATATGCTTAAAACTCTGCATATTCTCAAATATTAACAATAAGAAGTTTGACTGTAGTTCATTTTTTTCACTTCAGCAATAAAAAAGACACTAAGCAAGAAAGTACTCTGTGATGTCTTTCCATCAAGCATAAAATTAGATAAACTTTATATATGACTTGTCATAATACTTGAAAAAACTAAATGTACTTCCCAGGAAAATATACGACGATAACAACATCATGCTATCCATCATCACAGAACAAAAGGGGATGAAATGAAAAATATAATTTCACTAAATCTAAGACCTTATACGGAATCCAAATTCACATAATTTCTAAAAGCAAGGAGAATAGAGAAGTACTCAACACAGAAGGGGGATACGTCTATAAAACACAACATCAAGCAAAACATATTCGACCGATGTATAGATTTTCATTTCCCCTGCTTTAATAATTACTTATTTTTTTTAAAATGCATGCGGTTGAGCTAACACAAACAGCGTGATTCGATGGCGGCTTTGCCACAACTACAGAACAAGAGAACAAAAACGAAGAAAATCGAACACCAAACTCATAAACAGCATAATTTCGGAGGGGAAATTTAAAATCCCGCACCAAACAAACATCTGAAAAGCAGAGAGTGGTGATAAAGAAACAAAAAGCATAAAGAACGGACAATATTCTCTTCTCTGAAGAGAAAGGGAAAAAAAATCACAGACGCGCCTCGGAGAGGGCGATGACACGTTGGAAATAAGCAACGAGAAGATCGGAAGCGAGGAAAGTCGAAGCGATCAAGCGAGGGATTGTGGATTTGCAGAAGTCAAAGAAATGAACGCATATACAGTTGGATCATGGTGATCATGCATGAAAAAATTGCAAGCACGTGTGTTGAGAGAACATAAGGTGGAATCGGTAGGATAAACGTGCCTTGAAAATCAGTTACGGTGGTGCTGCGACGGCGGAGCTCCGATCTTTGAGAAACGGAAAGAGGAAGATAGAAGAGAGAGAGAGAAGAAAGAAGGGGAAGAAGATGTGAAATTGTCGTGAGAAGGAGACAATGAAATAAAGCGGTTGTACGCAGAAATAAGAAACAAGAGGAGGAGAAATTCGCTGCACTGCCCAATCTTACCGGTTACCTATACCATCAGTATTTACTTCTTCCATTAATTATTACTAAACACATCAACAACCTTTTTCTTTTATTATTTAATTTAATTTTACTTTACTTTACCCTATGCATTTCACCTTTGCTTCAATTTTTTTTTTTATTTGAGGTTTATTTTTTACCTAAAGATTATCTAGCTATATTTTCCTTTCTTTCAATGAAAACTAATAATATTATTGAAAAAGAAAACTATGTAATTCATCGATTATATTGATGTTTCAACTCTTTCATTTTGCATTAGTTAGATCTGATAACATGTTATTAGGACATTTTTAAATTCTTTTCTCGGCTAAATCTCTTAAAAATTGGAATAATACATTTCTTATTTTATATATTTTAATAGATCTTAATTAATGTAAAATTAAAATGCGGTAGAAACAATATGTTAAAAATGTGCTGCTAACAACACTCTTCTCTATCATAAATATTAACAGAGTTTTGAATTAATTATACAAATAATAATTTAATTTTATGCATAAGTTAGAAAGATAAGTTAAGAGTTTAAAATTATGCTAACTTTATAATATATATTTCAAAAGAAATCTCTTGCTTCTTGCTTGCACATGAAATATTATGAATATGCTTGTTTTTTAGTAAACAATAAAAATTATCAATAATGAGAATAAATATTTTATATTAGAAACTGTTTTTGGAAAAAATAACAAAATCAACTGAATTAAATATTTTTATTGGTACATATGATTATGTTATAGATGTCTTATATCAAAAAGTAGAAAGGAAATATTATAATTGTAAATTTCTCACTTCATTCTTTTAAGGGTTGAATTTTAAAAAAAAATATCTTTATTTATTTATGATTTATAAAATTTAATATTCCATTAATCACAACATTAGTAGTTATATTTCATAAATCCGTTAATACTTAAATAATTTATCCATGAGTAGAATTTATTGTATTTTTTATTTGTGTAAAATAATTTAAAGGACATAGGAAGCGAAAGAGTGTATTTAATGTGTGGCATTTTTTTTATGTTTTGTTTCGGGATGGGTGCATCTTTACCTCTTTAGTGCTTCATTTTGTTACTGTTGAATCAAAATGCCATTTGTTACTGTCAGAACGTTTTGGGTTTTGCGGATGCGTGTTGACTAGAATCAGCAAGTTTGAGTGACAGAAGCAAGTTGTATGGGTGGGATTAACTCGGTTATACAAACGTAACACGTGACTTCACCCAACATGTTTTTCGAATGTATTTTTCACATTC
>Ga0099823_1008992_pt1 | contig 10141 bp, 7 predicted proteins | sample CowpearedBW_FD_76831 | JGI IMG/M metagenome (GOLD analysis project Ga0099823, IMG submission 76831) | Root nodule microbial communities of legume samples collected from California, USA - Cow pea red BW | ecosystem: Host-associated > Plants > Roots > Nodule | place: USA: California | collected...
CACCGCGCGTGACCGCAGACCTGGGTCGAGCACCATTCGGGCGAGCAGTGAATTGCCGCCTTGAATCTCCAGAAAATGAACGGTCCTTATTTCCCGATGCACGTCGAGCAGGGTTTCGATGCGCCGGATATCTGAATTATTCAGCGCGCCGCCTTGCACCCAGAGGGAATGAGTGGAAACATCATGCCGAAGCGTCGCGCTCTGGGCTGCTCCCGACAGCGAAACTGCCAGGACGAGGATGAATGGCTTCATTTCTACAAAGGCGGACCGGACAGGCCGGCCCGCCGCCTTTCATCGATTACTGGCTATTCTCGAAAATCAGATCGCGGCCATTGCTGAATCCTCTGGAAATCATGTGGGCCAGGGCCGCCTGCTGGCAGGTGATCCAAGGCACCACCAGTGTCCTGCATTGCGTGTCGAGGTCGGCGGCCCATTGGCGATAAACCGCATCGGCCGCCGCGGTCGAATAATGAAAGTATCCCCAGGGGACATGTTCTCCCCAAGCGTTCTGGCCTCGCGCATGAGTCCGTGACGCATCTCCGCCGGAAACCCTCTCGATTTCGGCCTCGGTCAAAACTTGCAGTGTCATTGCATTCTCCATGAAACGGTTGGAAGCGCAGCCGGCTTCGGGCCTGGATGGCGATCGCGTATGCAGTTTGATCGACGCCTTCAAATGAGCGGATCAGGGTTATCTCCCCGAGGGAGTTTTCCCGCTGGCCTGCATTCATGGTGGATGACATATGAACACCACGTCATTGGGGGCAGCTTGGTCAATATTTGCCATCTGGTTGGGGAAACCACCTGTGAGGGAAATGCAAATGCCGCGCGAACGAACCTGGGAGCCGACCTTGCCCGCGTAAGCGGGTTGGCCGTCGGCATTCCGCCGGCGGCTCCCTGATCCAGCCAAGGAGTTCCGTCATGACCCGTTTTCCGCTGCGCAGCCTCCGTCCCGCGGACCTGGTGCGCGAATCGCTGATCGCCGGACTCGCGTCCGGCCTGCTGTCGGCGCTCGCCGTCGCGTGGGGCAGCCGCGCCGGCGGTCATCGCGCCGTCGCGGGCCTGAACGCGCCCAGCCACTGGCTCTGGGGCCAGGAAGCGCTCGAGTCGGAGGAACTGAACCTGCGCCACACGGCGGTGGGCGTCACGACGCACGTCGCGTCCGCGCTGTTCTGGGGTGGCCTCTACGGCCTGATGCGCGGCTGGCATCGCCGTCCGACGCCGCTCAACGCCGCCACCGACGCGATCACCCTCACGGGTGCCGCGATCGTCACCGATTACCTGCTCGTGCCCAAGCGCCTCACGCCGGGCTTCGAGGAGCGGCTCACGCCGCCGCGCCTGGGGGTCGTCTACCTCGCGCTGGCTGGCGGGCTGCTGCTCGGCGCGCTATGCAGCGAGGACCGCTGACCGACGCCAGCAGGACCCAGGTCCCCGCGCGAGAACGCCCGGGGCTACGAACGCTTCGCCTTCTCCGGGAAGGCCTTGGGCTCACTCGATCGAGAGCAGCGTCACCGACCGCGCCGGCAGCGTCAGCGAGCGCCCCAGCGTCCGGCGTTCCCCGCTCATGACGTCGAGCGCCGTCTCCCCGCCGCGCAGCATCTCCGGGAAACGCGCCAGATCCAGCTCGCGCGCCTCGCGCGCCTTGTTCAGCGCCAGCATCAGCCGCTTCCCGCCCAGCCCTTGCGCCGCGTCGTAGCGGAACAGCACGTAGGTCTCCGCCAGCGGCGCGTACTGCATCAGCGCGCCCTCGTGCACCAGCCGCTCGGACTTGCGCCAGTTCAGCAGCCGCTTCAGCCACGCCTGCGCGCCGGCCTGGCGCTCCGTCAATCCCGCGCCGGTGAACGCGTTGACCTTGTCGCCGGCCCAACCGCCCGGAAAGTCCGCCCGCACCGCGCCGTCGTCGCGATGGCGCGGGCTGGTCATCAGGATCTCCGAGCCGTAGAAGAACTGCGGAATGCGCCGCACGACCGCCAGGTAGGCCCAGGCCATGCGCGTCAGGTCCAGGTCCTCGTGCAGCACGCTGTAGGTGCGCGGCGTGTCGTGGTTGCCCTCGAACAGCACCAGGTTGGCCGGGTCCGGATAGACGAAGTCATGCGCCAGCGCCTCATACAGCCGCGTGAAGCCGCCATCGTGCGAGTCCGGCTGATTGAGCCCCGCCAGCAGCGCCTCCTGCAGCGGGAAGTCCATCAGGCTGGGCAGCGACGACACGTAGCCATCGTGGTTGCGCTTGCCGGCCTGCCAGTACGACACCACCGCCGGATGCGGGCTCCACTCCTCGCCGACGATGTTCAGCCGCGGGTACTCGTCCTTCAGCCGCCTGGACCAGGCGGCCAGGAAGTCCTTGTCCGAGTAGCTGTAGGTGTCGGTGCGCACGCCGGCGAGATCCGCCGTCTCGATCCACCACAGGCTCATCTGCGTCAGGTAGGTCGCCACCAGTGGCTGACGCTGGTTGAGGTCGGGCATGCCGGGGCTGAACCAGCCGTCGCTGAAGCGCTTGCGATCGCTGGGCGCCGCATACGGATCCTGCAGCGACATGCGCGCGTGATGCGTCTCGGTGTACTGGGGCCAGGCGTTGACCCAGTCCGCCGTCGGCAGGTCCGCCATCCACCAGTGGTGCGAGCCGATGTGGTTCAGCACGATGTCCTGGATCAGCCCCAGGCCATGGCGCCTGGCCTCGGCGCCCAGGCGCACGTAGTCGGCGTTGGTGCCGAAGCGCGGATCGACGCGGTAGAAGTCGGTCGCGCCATAGCCGTGATAGCTCCATTGCGGGCTGTCGTTCACCGACAGCGGCGTGGGCCACAGCATCGTGAAGCCCATCGCCGCGATGTAGTCGAGGTGGGCCGTCAGGCCCGCGAGGTCACCGCCATGGCGCCCGCCCGGATCATCGCGGCGCAGGCCCTCGGCCATGCCGGGGACCGTGTCGTTGCGCGGATCGCCGTTGGCGAAGCGGTCGGGCACGACCAGGTAGATCGCGTCCTTCGGTCCGAAGCTGGCGCGCTGCGCGGAGCCCGGCGCGCGGGCGCGCAGCGGATAGGCGTGCTCGACGATGACCTGGCCCTCGCGCTTGAGCCGCAGCGTCAGCGTCCCGGGCCGCGCCGAGGGAGCGATGCGCAGGTCGATGAACAGATAGTTGGCGCTGTCGCCACGCCGCGTGCCGCTCAGCGTCACGCCGGCCATCGGCGCGATCTCGGCCTGCAGCGCGCCGATGCCGGCGCCATGCAGCATCAGCTGCAGCTCGGGGGACTTCATGCCGACCCACCAGTCCGGCGGCTCGACCCGGTCGAGCGTCACGGCGGCGGAGGAGACGGAAGCGGCCGTGGCGGCCGTGGCAGCGGCGGCGGCGGGAGTGTGCGTCATGGCAAACAGGCTGAGGGCGAGGGAAGCGAGGATCGCGGGAAGGCGCCGCGCGAGGCGGGCAGTGGGCAGGGCGATGGGCCGTGCGATGGGCCGTGCGGTGGGCAGGGGGGACATGGCGGGCATCCTGCGCTCCCTTCAGCGAAGACGGAAGACCTGCACCGACCGCGGCGCGGCGTGCAGCGTGAGCCGGCCCTGGGCATCGGCGGCGAGCGGCGTGGACGCCTGTGACGGCGCGGGGTGGAGGGCGGCCCATCGCGCCTTCGGCGGCAGGGCCGTCAATGGCACCTCGGCGGCGTCCTGGCCGTAGTTGATGACGACCAGCACCCGCTGACCCTTGTACGCGCGCTGGAAGCCCAGCACGCGGCCCTGCGCGAAGGGCGCCTCGTAGCTGCCGCGCGCGATGGCGGGCTGGCCGTTGCGCAGCGCCAGCATCGCCTTGTAGAAGTTCAGCAGCGAGCCCGGATCGGCCGCCTGCGCCTGCGCGTTGTGCGTCGCGATGTTGGGCGAGACCGGGCGGAAGGGCGTGCCGCTGGTGAAACCGCGTGCGTCGGCGGTCCAGCTCATCGGCGCGCGCAGCGGCGAGTCGCCCGGCAGTCCGGCCACGCCGGCCTGGCCGATCTCCTCGCCGTAGTAGAGGAAGGGCGTGCCCGGCAGCAGCAGGTAGGTCGCGGCGGCGAGCCGGTAGCGCGCCTCGTCCCCGCCGAACTGGTCCCAGGGCCGCAGGCCCGCGAAGATGTCGTGGTTGCTGAGCATCGTCGCCATCGACACCGGCGCCTCGGTGAAGAAGCGCGCGACCTTGGCCACCGCCTCGGGCGCGTGCTCGCCGCCCTTGGCCGCGTCGATCACCGCGCGCTCGAGCCCGAATGCGAAGGCGCTGCCGCACAGCGCATCGCGCGTGTAGATCTTGGGCTCCGCGGTCGCCTCGCAGACGACGAAGCGCCGCGGGTAGCGCTTGATCTGGCGCGTGAACCAGCCGGTCAGCGCGCGGCTCTCGGGCTGGTCGTTCCAGTCGCGGGCGTTGTTCTCGATCAAGTGCGGCACGGCGTCCAGCCGGTACCCGTCCAGCCCGCGGTTGAGCCAGAAGCGCAGGTTGTCCGCGTGGTACTTCACCACGGCCGGGTTGCGCATGTTGAAGTCGGGCATCTCGGGCCCGAACACCGCGAAGTAGCGCGGCGTGCCCGCCGGCGCGTCGGGCTTGGGCGGCGCGCTCGCGCCCTCGGAAGCCTCGGGCGCTTCCTCGCCGGGCAGGTACCAGGGCGTCTGGCCCCAGATGTCCCAGTCACGCAAGGCGGACAGCGGCTGCGACGACCACACGAACCAGTCGCGCCACGGGCTCGCCGGATCGGCCGCCGCGGCACGGAACAGCGGATGCTCGCGCGCGCTGTGATTGATCACGTAGTCCATGACGACGCCGATGCCGCGCGCGTGGGCTTCGCGGATCAGCGCGTCGAAGTCGGCCAGCGTGCCGTACTGCGGCTCGACCGCGCGGTAATCGGTGGTGGCATAGCCGTGGTCCCGATCGGCGCTGGCGGTGATCGGCATCAGCCAGATGCCTTTGACGCCCAGATCCTTGAGGTAGTCCAGCCGCTGGATCACGCCGCGCAGATCGCCGATGCCGTCGCCATCGCTGTCCTGGAAGCCGCGCACGAAGATCTCGATGAACGCGCCGTGCTGCCAGCCCTCGGGCAGGGCGCTGCGATCGTGAACCTCGGCCACCGGCGACAAGTCCACGGGCGCCGCCGCCGGAGTGGACGGCCCGGTGGGCACGGCCAGGCTGACGCTCGGCCCGGCAACGCCGGTCAGCGCGGCGAGCAGCGGGACGACGGCGAGGAATCGGCGAGGCATGTCTCGGTCTCCAAGTTCTTTGCTGTAGCAAAAGTACAGATTAATCCGTCTTCCAGGAACGGCTTGGCGCGGCAGCATAGAAGGAACGTGCCATGAATGGAAGCCATGATCTCCCTGGTGTGTAGTTTTGCTACTATCAAATCCATGGCGAAGGATTGAAGCTCAGCCCGGCGCCACCGCAAAACAACATGTCGATGGAGACTCGATGGCCGCGCTCGCCCGCCTGTTTCGACCGCTTCGGCTGCTTCGCCTGCTTCGCTTCGGGCCCCTGATGGCCGCCGTGGCCCTTCCCGCCTTGACCGCGCTCCCGGCGCGGGCGGCGGCCGAGGCCTCGCTCGCGGCATGTCAGGGCGGGCCGGCAACGCTCCTCGCCGCGCCATCTTCGGCGCTGGCGGCGGCGCAGCCGGCGCCGCAGCCGGTCTGGCTCGATGCGCGGCGCCTGCGCTGGCCGGGCGTGACGCTGGCCCCGGGGCAGGCCGTGCGCTTGCATCACTCGGCGGCGGGCGCGTTGGGGCTGAGCGATGACCGCATCACCGGCGCCGATCGCAGCGTCACGCTGCTGCCGTCGACGCAGCCGCTGACCGGAGAGCTCGCGGCTCGCAGCGCCTATCTGGGCGATGGCGCCGAGCTGGCGTTGCCGGAGCCGGGCCGGCCCGGCGATCTGGCTGCGATGCATCGCGGCCAGACGCTCGTGGTCATCGAGGATGCACAGGGTCGCGCGCTGCGCTGGAGTCCTGCGCAGAACGCGCTCGCGCTGGACGAACTGTTCGCCGCCGCCGGGAACGAACCGGCGCTCGGCGTCTCGCTCACGCGCGCGGGTGCGGGCTTCAAGCTGTGGGCGCCGACGGCGGATCGCGTCGAGCTCTGCGTCTACGGCGGCCCGGACAGCGCTGCTCGCGCGCGCCTGCCGCTCAGGCGCGACGACAGCACCGGCATCTGGTCCATCGAGGCCGCCGGCGTGCGCAGCGGCGCGTACTACCGCTACCTTGTCGAGGTGTTCGTGCCCGGCCTGGGCCGGGTGCGCAACCTCGTGACCGATCCGTATTCGGTGAGCCTCTCGGCGGACTCGGCGCGCAGCTATGTGGCCGATCTCGGCGAAGCGCGGCTCAAGCCGGCCGGCTGGGCCGCGAGCCGCATTCCCGATCACGTGAAGACACCCACCGACATGGTGATCTACGAGCTGCACGTGCGCGACTTCTCGCGCGACGACGAGGGCGTTCCCAAGGCGCTGCGCGGCAAGTATCTGGCCTTCACGCAGCGCGGCTCGCTGGGCATGCGGCATCTGCACGAACTCGCGCGCGCCGGGCTGACCGACGTGCACCTGCTGCCCATCTTCGATTTCGCCTCGGTGCCAGAGCGGGGGTGCGTGGCGCACGGCCCGCCGCCCAGTGAGCTCCGCGTGAGCCGGGGCCAGGAGGCCTCGCGGCGCGCAGCCGCCGGGGACTGCTTCAACTGGGGCTACGACCCGTATCACTACAGCGCCCCCGAGGGCAGCTATGCCACCGACGCGAACGACGGCGCCGTGCGCGTGCGCGAACTGCGCTCGATGGTGATGGGCTTGCACGCGGCCGGGCTGCGCGTGGGCATGGATGTCGTCTACAACCACACGAGCGCCTCGGGCCAGCGATCGCCATCGGTGCTCGACCGCATCGTCCCGGGCTACTACCACCGGCTGGACGCGACCGGCCGCGTCGAACAGTCGACCTGCTGCGACAACACCGCGACCGAGCACCGGATGATGGGCAAGCTGCTCATCGACTCGGTCCTGCTGTGGGCGCGCGAGTACAAGATCGCGTCCTTCCGCTTCGACCTGATGGGCCATCAGCCGCGCGCGGTGATGGAGCAGCTGCAGGCGCGGCTCAAGCGCGAGCTCGGCCGCGAGGTGCAATTGATCGGTGAGGGTTGGAACTTCGGCGAGGTCGCGAACGGCGCGCGCTTCGTGCAGGCCTCGCAGCGGTCGCTCAACGGGACCGGCATCGGCACCTTCAGCGATCGCGGCCGCGACGCGGTGCGCGGCGGCGCGGCCGGCGATGACGCGGCGGCATCGATGCGCCGGCCCGGCTTCGTCGTGCCGGTCCCGGCGGACGGCGAGGGCAGCTTGGCGCGCCGCGAGGAGCTGCTGCGCCAGGGCGATCTGCTCAAGCTCGCGATGGCCGGCACCTTGCGCGACTACCCGCTCGACACCGCGGACGGGCGCCGCATCGCGGGCGGGCAGTTCGCCTATGGGGATCAGCCGGCCGGCTATGCGTCGGTGCCGGCTGAAGTCGTGAACTACGTCGAGAACCACGACAACCAGACGCTCTTCGACGCGCTCGTGCTGAAGCTGCCGCGCGCGACCGCCGCCGAGGACCGGGCCCGCACGCAGGCGGTGGCGCTCGGCATCAACGCATTGAGCCAGGGCGTCGCCTATTTCCATGCCGGCGGGGAACTGCTGCGTTCGAAATCGATGGACCGCAACAGCTACGACTCGGGCGACGCGTTCAACCGGCTGGACTGGTCGGGCCGCGACAACGGCTTCGGCGCCGGGCTGCCACCGTCGGGCGACGGCGGCGCGGATGATGCGGTGCTTCGCCCGCTGCTCGCCGATCCGGCGATCAAGCCGCGTCCGGCGCAGATCGACTGGACGCGCCGCGTGTTCCTGGACCAGCTGCGCATCCGCGCCAGCACGCCGCTGCTGCGCCTGGCCGATCCCGCCGAGATCCTGCAGCGCCTGGTCTTCCACAACACGGGCCCGGGCCAGCAGCCGGGGGTGATCGTCGGCCGCATCGACGGCCGGGGCCGGGCCGATGCGGTCTTCGACCGGCTGCTCTACGTCGTCAACGCCAGCGCCGAAGCGGTGGCGCCGACCGTGCCGTCGGAAGCCGGCTTCGCCTGGCGGCTGCATCCGGTCCAGCGCGCCTCGTCCGCGGCCGACCAGCGGGTGAGGGCGGACGCTGTCGCTGGCCCGGCCACCGGCCGTTTCCAGGTGCCGGCGCGCAGCGTGGCGGTGTTCGTCGTCGAGCGGCGCTGAGCCGCCGCGTGACGGCGTTCGCGCCCGGGAAGACCCGCTCCGTCGCACGCGCGTGCGCATCGCGCGCGGCAGGACTAGCATGGCGGCTCAGCGGTCCCGTCAGAGGCCGTGATGGAGATGGTCATGGGAACGACGATTCCGGTCCTGAAGGGGCTCCAGACGCTGAGGGCGCCGCTGCTGCTGGGCGCGGCCCTGCTGGCGGGCGCGCTGATGACGGGTTGCGCGACCACGGCGGGCGACACGGGCCCCGCCATCGACACCGCCCCGCTGATCCACGACGCGCTGTTCCCGCCCTCCACCGACGTCATCGACCCCGGCCAGGTCATCGCGATGACGCCGAAGATGCGCGAGTTCCTGCGCAGCCGGATCCCGAATGCCGGTGCCCACACGACGCTGACGATGGACGCGCGCGACATGCGCCACGCGCTGCTCGATGCGCTGTACACGCGCGGCGAACTGCAGCTCGAGTACGACGCCGAGACCACCCGCACCGCCGCCGAGGCCTTCGAGGCCAAGGCCGGCAACTGCCTGTCGCTGGCGATGATGACGGCCGCCTTCGCGCGCGAGCTGGACCTGCCGGTGGCCTTCCGCCAGATCTACGACGAGGAGCAATGGAGCCGCGTCGGCGACCTGCAGGTGGTGTCCAACCACGTCAACATCGCGCTGGGCCGGCGCAAGACCGAGTTCCGCGTGCTGGGCAGCGACGAGCCGACGCTGATCGTGGACTTCCTGCCCGGCGCCGAGATCGGGCGTCAGCGCGCGATGCCGCTGGAGGAGCGCACCATCGTCGCGATGTACCTCAACAACCGCGCGGCCGAGCTGATGTCGCAGGGCCAGCTGGCCCGCGCCTACTGGTGGGCCCGCGCGGCCTGGCTGCATGACCCGCGGCTGCTGACGGCGCTCAACACGCTGGGCGTGATCTACCGCCGCCATGGCGACACCGTGATCGCCGAAGGCGTGTTCCGCGCCGTGCTGCAGCGCGAGCCGTCCAACCTCCAGGCGATGTCCAACCTGGCGCAGTCGCTGCGCTTCCAGGGCCGGCTGGCCGAGGCGCAACTGCTCGAGACGAAGCTGGCGGAGCTCCAGCCCTATCCGCCGTTCAAGTTCTTCGACCTCGGTCTGGCCGCGATGAAGGCCGGCGAGTACGCCAAGGCGCGCGACCTCTTCGCCAAGGAGATCGACCGTTCGGCCTACTACCACGAGTTCCATTTCTGGATGGCGCTGGCCAACGTCGGCCTGGGCAAGTGGGACGTCGTGCGCGACGAGCTCGGCAAGGCCGAGGAGTACAGCATCACCGTGCGCCAGCGCCAGCTCTACGCGGCCAAGCTCGACAGCCTGCGGGCGAAGATGTCCAAGGCGCCGACCATCATGCGCTGACGCGGCTCAGACCGGATCGAGCGGCGGCAGCCCGTGGCGGGCGCGGGCGCGTGTGCAGGCCTCGTCGCCGAGGCCAAGTGGCGCGCGCATGCCGAATTCCCGGCACGGCGACGGGCGCCATTCGTAGATGCCGCAGCCGGCGCGCTCGCCGATCTTCCCCTGCAACGCCGCGCAGCGCGGCCGCGCGTGATCGGTGCCGCGCATCCGGCAAGTCGAGTCCGTCACCTCGACCGCGAGGCCGTCCGGCACCGTGCCGCCTTCGCTCAGCAGTTCGTGGCGCGAGAAGTCGACGCGAAAGCTCGCGCAGCAGGCACCGCAGCGCGTGCAGGGGTTGTCGGCGAGGGCGGACATGTCAGGGAATGCGATCGGAAATGAATGGGCGCACTTAAGGGCGAACGACGGGGCGAACGAAAGGGGGAGTGGAAGGGTAGGGAAGGTGGCGCGCAGAGGCTTGGGCACGCCTCAGTTCGAGGCCGAGGGGCTGATCAGCGCATCGTCGTCCGAAGGCGGCGCATCGGGCTGCGCGGGCTCGCGCACCACGGTGACGGTGCAGGC
>Ga0099823_1008993_pt1 | contig 10140 bp, 10 predicted proteins | sample CowpearedBW_FD_76831 | JGI IMG/M metagenome (GOLD analysis project Ga0099823, IMG submission 76831) | Root nodule microbial communities of legume samples collected from California, USA - Cow pea red BW | ecosystem: Host-associated > Plants > Roots > Nodule | place: USA: California | collected...
CTTGTTTGAAAATATTTTCACAAATATTTAATAAAAATGTCAATTGTATTAAGAATATCATCATAAGATTTATAAAAAAATTAAATTGAGTGTCAATTTAAGGAGGACAATATTACTTCATTTTTTAAAAAAATTAGGACTAAATTGAAACTAAAAACAAATATTGAGATCAAATTGAGTCATTTTGACGTGTAGCACAACTGTGAAGTGACAGTGTAAAAAATAAAAAAATAAAAAAAATAAAAAATAAAAAACAAAAATTGACACGTGTAGTTGATTTTAGCACAGTCTAGTCAAAATTAATGGCAAGGACCAAATTAAATCATTTTTAAGTAAGTGAGAACCAAATTAAGACAACGAAAAACTTGATAAACAAAACTATTTAATAATGAAGGGAAAAAAAGTAATTTAACCTAAAATTTTAGTTAGTAATAGATTTGTCTAGACTATTTTATAAGTTGATGTTGACATGGAGATAAGTTGTGAGAGTTGGAGTTACTTTCTAATTCAACTCTTTCCATAGTTTTAAGAAAATCACACTACAATAATAATATAATAGATATAATAAATCGTAGGATAAAAGTATCCTATAAAACAATTACCGTACCAGGATAATTATCCTTTAGTTTGATGAAAACAAAATTATCTGAAAATACATTTTGATTCTTATTTTTCTTTTAATATGAGATATATAATTCCGGCAGCGTTTGGTGGAAGCTTCCGGGGAAAGTTTCGGAAGCTGGCAGCATCCACATTTGACCTTTGACCCAAACCCAAATCAAAATCATTCTGGGATCGAATTTTGGGCGCAGACGCGGCAGAGAAGCGATTCAATCAATGGAACTATTCTCCTTTGCGTTGGGAGGCGTTGGGTTCATTCTCGTGGGAGCACACGAAGCGCTTCTTCACGTTTCCCCATCCAAACAATCCCCAATCTCTTCCGCTTCATCTTCTCCGCCCAATTCCCGAACCAACAAACTCTTATTTCCGATCTCCCTCGCAATTCTCTCCTCATTTTTCATCCTCAACTCCACACTGTCCCTTCTCAGCGCACACCACTCAAACGACGCCGTCGGCACCGCGCTTCAGCTCCAGGTCCTCCCCATCGGCTTCATCTTCCTCTTCTACTCCCTTCTTCCTCTCTTCTCTCTCCCTTCGCCTTTGCACGGCCTCGTTGGCCTCTTCGCTTTCGCCCAAGAGTTTCTCCTCTTCTACCTTCAGCGCAAGGACCCCAGCGGCGTCGAGAACCGTTACTATGATCTCTTGCTGGTTCCCATCGCAATCTGCCTTCTCTGCACGCTTCTCGATGTGGGATCTCCGCGCTCCAGTGTTCCCAAACTGGGCCGCGGCGTCGGCCTCATTCTCCACGGAACATGGCTTCTCCAAATGGGCCTTTCCCTCTTCTCGGGCTGGGTGGCCCAGGGGTGCTCTATGCACCGAGTGAGCAGAGGGAACTACACGCTGAGGTGCAAGGGGCACCCGGAGTATCATAGGGCCAGGGCCATAGCCACGCTTCAGTTCAATTGCCACCTCGCGCTCTTGGTGGTGCTTCTTGTTGGCTTCTTCTCCCTTGTTTGCGCCAGAAACGGAGGAGGAACCCACCTTGACTCCGTTTCCACGCGGTACGCGCCACTCGGTGCTGAATTGCAGAATATGCAGGAGTCGACAAAATTCACTTTGGACTCTGATGAAGATGATGATGATGATAATGCCATACAAGAGGGCCACAATGTGGGTAACAAGAAAGGAGTTGCTGTGGAACATGCTGTCAACGGTAATGGGGTAATGCCTCTCACCACTCAGTGAATCATGTTAGGAACACGCTCTCTTCTGAAAGTTATTACACATTAGAAACTATGAAGCCATGATAAAGATACATATTACTTGATATGACATGTGACATAGAAATTTTGCATTTTGAATAAATTTCAACCCTGAGAGCTTGTACTGAAAAGAGTCTGCCTGAGAGTGTCTATTTCTTCGTATAGTGTATTTTGCTGTCTTCTCTTGTTTTCTTCTATGTTAGGAGAACAATTCTTTGTATAAAGGAGTTGGTTGGTTTATATTGATTTGATTTGTTGCTGTTTTACGTTTCATATGTTTGGCTAATAATACCAGTGCAACGAGCTCTTAATTAGTACTTCAGATTGAATTATGCGATTCAGAGTAGCTGTGATGCAAATTTCTTTAAAGTCTGGATGTTTTTATTTTTATTTTAATTTGTTTAGAATTCTATACTTGGAGAGATTATAATGAAGTTCAATGAGGGAGACCCGCCATTTTTCTGTTTGCTCTTTTCCTTATTGGATATAGCAGCCATGGAATTTCTCTGCTGATTATTGTTTTGGGTGGTTTGGTTGATTGCAATTATCTTCTTTTGTTTATCTTTGCGTCTAATTGCCTCCATGAACGTGAAAGCGGATTCTCTTGTCAAGGTTTTAGTTCAACAGTCATTTATTGCCTCTTCTCTGTAATGAGATTGATATGAAACGAATATGATGCAATACATTTTTACGTATCCAAGCACTAGGAGAACCTTCCCTTACAAGTTAGCTGTTTAGGACAGAGAACCATGCTACTCTTAAATACTTCACTCAATATTTCATACTGGATTGTCCCATGATACAACTCCAAGAAAAAAATTCTGGTTTATTCCAGGTGAAACCAATAATGAGCACAAAGTAGAAGTTATGCACTATTCTTCTATGGAAGTTTAGTCACTACCCCTGTTTATTAATGTTTCATGATTTCCTCTCGTTTCAACCATTCCATTCTTAACTAGCAATTAAACCTGCACCCTTAGTAGTGGATAAGCTATGTGCTACTATAATTGTGGTTCTGTTTACCATAACTTGATCCAGAGCTTCCTGAACTCATTTTTCAAACTCGGCATCCAGGGTACTCTTGGTTTCATCTAGTAGTATTATTTCTGGAATTTTCACCATTGCTCTAGTAGTTGCTTGCTACATGTTGCTTTTGTCCGCCAGATAATTTAATCCAAGTTCTCCTACAAAAAGTTTGACAACTCTACACATTTTCTTTCGAGAATTAAGACTCACCTACCCTTGTTATTTACAAAATTACGATATTAACTAATTGCATTAGAGAGTGGTATTTTTAAAGAGAGATTGAGCTTATTCACTTTGAAATTTACCTGCCGCATACTTCTAATGAACATGGGAGCATTTGCCGTTTTCTATTTGAAAGAAACAACCTTGCACTAACTAGTGGCCAAGCAAAATATTTTAACATCAGTATGGTGGGGTACTTGAAATTGACACGATGAACCTCAACTTCTCTCCTCACGTCTTCTGGTGTCAATAATTGTTACTATAGATGCAATAGCATTTTTCGCTTTGGTTGAATCAGGGACTAGGAGCTAGATTGGGAGAGAAGATCCCAATAGCTGCCATATTAGTTCAAAATATATCTAAAATAATCAGAAATCAAAATCATGAATACTATATGATAAGACAACACAAGGACATGTCTCTATGACATATTTGACCTAGTAAGTCAGTGAATCAAGAATAATCGACAAAGGATAACAATTTTGACAAAGTGGTAAAACTTTTAGGAGAAATCACGAGAAACATCTGACAATGATGTTTTACCCGCCCCTACGAGTTTAGCTCCAGCATATACATAGACAGAAAATACCAAGAAAAGCCTTAAAGTAATTATAATTTGGATCCGTTGCCTTGATCCGCGCTTCACATTTTTTTGGTACAACTACATTACAACAACAAACTCAACTTTGGGTAGCAAATGATTCTAGCTGCTGAATGGCTTCTCATTAATCATGAAACTGTCAAATTATGTAGAACATAGTTATCTCTACCATCTAGTGGATGAGCTAGTGAGCATGAATGTATGTTTACAAGTGAAGGGAGAGTAGGGAAGAAACAATCATAAGTTTTTGTAACACTGAATTGTAGCAATGAATAAGGTGTTGAAGTTTTCCGGAATGAATATGATTTTATAATCTTTAGTAATTTGCATTTGAAATGATTAAATTTTGGTTTTGGTCATTATTAACAACTTAGTACGTAATAATCTTGTGATATGTATAAAATTATACTCAAATAATTAAATAAATATTTATTTTTGTATTTATTTATTTCAAGTACTAATTTCATAATTTATTTTCAAGTATCAATAATAGTAAAATAAATAAATTCTTTACAAGTTACTTTATCATTAAAAAATAATATAAAACTAAAAATTATATTCTTTTAAAATTTATTATATATTTGTTTTTGAAAATTTCTTGTAAAATTATTAGTAGAAAAAAATATACTTACAAATTCATTTTCGCATAAAAAATTACTTACGGTCTTTTTTTTTTGCAAGAAATTATTTGCAAATTCAACATACACAGTAAAATTACTTGCGAAATCTAAATTTGCAAGAAAAAGTACATGCTATTTTTTAAATTGATTTTTTTAGAATAAATTATTGCAATTTTTTTTTCTTAAGAAAATTTGTTGCAAATATTTTATATAAGAAATTTCATATGAACTTTAAATTCTACGATAACTAATTATCCACAATGTGACATCTCATTTAAATAGATTAAATCTATTAAATAAAAACATCGCATAATTATAATAATAAAAGAGCAATCAAATGAGCAGTATGCATGAGGATCCACTAGTACAGTTATCCAAAAAAGTGCTAAAAAACAAATGCTAAGGCACACCAAAGATGCCATGAGCAGAACATAATCCCAAGGAGGTTTAACAGTTTACAAAAGGTTGCTCCTAGAGCAAGGAATTACAAAGGCACCAGGGCCTTAAAACTGCTCCTAAGGGCCACATACAATAGGCCATCTAAACTGCACCGCTGCCACCATCAGGTCTACCTCCAACATTTCCCTCATTTGCTCCCACCAATAAGGTGATCATCGCAAAAGAGAAAGCAAGGCAAGAACATACACAAAAATGAAAGGGTAAGCTAGTGTAAAATAAATTTTTACATATTATAGCACACAGATACTTAAAACAGTTCTCAAGCATGCAACAAAGTAGGCACAAATTCATGTTATAGCAAACAAGTAGGACACTATGACTTAATTATCCAGATACATATAATAAGATCGGATTCACTAGACGCTTGCACTTGTGGTGGTCTCTACTGTTCTACAGAGCCATTGCCAATGGGTTTCACCCTACCACACACAAGGTTAGTCTTCAAGCATCTAAGGCCATTATCCTGCCAAAGACTAGAGCCTCCCGCTACTCTCACCACTTGGATTAGTTTGCTTTACATGAGACTAACTGATCCTTTAGAGTTTCGAGATACCATCCTTGCTTGAATCATTATCTTAATTATATACACTACACACCAACATGAGATCTCCCCACGAGACTTATGGAATTATGCCTATCTCACACCAAATTCATGTTTCTCAATACCATAACCACCGCTTTTATCTCAAACATCCAATTCTCATGCCAAACCACCACCAACCAACAAATCCATAATCAGTTTCATACCAAACATGCCAATTTCAGTTCATATAAATCGAATAAATCAAATAATTCATGCATTTTGAAGATAACAACCAGCCACCACTTAAAAAGGGAAATAAAATGAAATCCTACACAGTTCTCGCTTAGGCTAAAAGCCTTCGTCCAAGCGACAATAACTGTCTCGCTTAAGCTAGGCATTCTCGCCTGAGCGAGACTTGTAACAGTGATATTATGCAAGCTCTCGCTTGGGCAATACCATCTCGCATGGGCGAGATCACCACTCGCCCAAAATTAAAGTCCCTCGTCTGAACCAGGCGCGAGTAGAGAACACTATTGATTTTCCTCGATTGCTCGCTTGGGTGAGCCATTCTCATCTGAGCGAGAAGATGCGTCGCTCAAAACAAGAGTTGGTCGCATGAGCGAGATGCTCGAGCAGAACCAGGGCGAGCTTCTGTTATTCTCTTCTAGGCGAGACGAGCTTGCTTGGGCGAGAATATCAGTTCTCTCCACTGTTCACGCATGTAGGGCAGAAAAACAACACATAGTAGCATCCAGAATACAAGCCAAACATTTGCACACGATTAAAAATACCATTCAAGCATCCAAAACATAGAACAAACCGCAAACATGCAAAAATAGCTTTAAAACTTAAAAATATATGCTTCCTTTACCTTTTTAGACGTTAGCAAACGAAACAAGTCCGCAACTAAAGCGCTCCACAGCTCCAAGAACTAGAGTAGTGAGTTGGGGTTGGGATGGACTTATCTAGCTTGAAGACTTGAGGATTTCTCTGTGCCCTAGCAGAGCTTCTGCAACAGTAGAGTGGGAAGAGAGAGGAATAGTTTTCTGAAAATGAGACAAGTGAGAGTGTGAGGGACTGGACAAAGTATTGGGGTCCCTTAGTGGGCTGGCCTAGGGCCTATGAAAAGGCCAGGCCCATACACTTATAAGTTTTTAGGGCTTACACACAACGATCAAAATTTGTAGAAAAAAATAATAGTGAACATTTTTTTCTGCAAATTTTTGTAAAGAATATGCAAGAAAATCTCTATAAAATATGGAAAATTCTAGTAATGTGATTAAGAGATGTTAATCAGATTGAGTCAGAATTTAATTATTTTTATACTGATTTTAATTTTTAAATTAAGGGATAATTATAGGCGCACTAGAAAGCATCATAAAATAGGGTTCAAATTGCAACTTTATTAGATTACGTCCACACATTTTTGGCAGCTATGTGTTTTAGAGAAAATGTTTGAAACTGGTCAACAATTTTTTTTTTTGGTTCGAGTGAGTAGAGAAAAACACTTAGAGGTGGAGGTTTATTGCTAGTGTAGAGTCTCGAGCATTGGACGTATTATTGGTATGATGAGTACCTTTTGATTTAATTGTTTGGATTTTTTTTAGAGTTTATAGTTTAAGCATTACCCTATCTTTTTGGTAGAACCAGAAAACGAAAATGACTATAGCATATCCAACATTGAATTTGGAAGAAATAGAGTGAATCAAAGGAAGAATGAAAAAGGTGATCATTGAAAAGGGGTAATGAGAGTTAAACAGGTCTTGTTCTTTTTTGAGTATGTTTTGTTTGTCATGTCAAAAGAAAATTATTTTATTGAGGAAGTAATGTGATTGCTTTTGATTCTTTATGGTTTAGTATAAGGGAGGTTACTAGGTGTTGTTTTTATTTGACTATGTTTTGTTTTGTGATTTTCAAAATTATATTATTTTTCATTTTGGAGAAATGGGAGTTAAGTAGGTCATGTTCTTTTTTTTAGTATGTGTTGTTTGTCATGTCAAAAGGAAATTATTTTATTGAGGAATTAATGTGATTTCTTTTGATTCTTTATGGTTTAGTTTAAGGGGAGGTAAACAGGTATTGTTTTTATTTGACTATGTTTTGTTTTGTGATGTTGAAAATTATGTTATTTTTGTTTTGTTTTGGGGAAGTTTAAGAATAAGTGATTAATTTGGAGTATTCATATAAATTGTAGGTATTTTGGGTTTTTGTTTATCGTATTAGTGTTAGGCTCGTTTGTGAATCGCTGGATGTCACTGTTATAATGAGCTTTTGTGTTGGCTAACATTGAGCGCTACTGAAACAATGTAGTCACTGTTTTAGAACCATTGGGCGCATGGTGCTGATCACTAGACAACATACTCTTTATCTTTGGGGCGCTTTGTGCCGATAGAGTGGCGTTGGGTGTAACCTAACTAGTGTTCTTTATTTGTTATTCATGTTGTTGTGGTTGTATTTAGTGTAGGTTTAGGGGCATCGAGTGTCACCTGAACATTGTTTTGTTTAGGGAATTATCTTATGAGTAGAAAATGTTGAGTTATGTTAATTGTTATAATGGGATGAAATGAATATATACATGCTTGTTTGGAATTGTGGATATGTGTGGTCCCTCAATTTGATGAACCTCCAGGCATCAAAATGGAGAAGAGGGGATCCATGGATGTAGCAGAAATGCAGCTAGAATGAAGGAGTGGAGAGAAGTTTGAAGACTCTTGTAGCTATGGAGATGTGGTGGAGATGAAGTCTAGGAAAGAAGTCTATCCTAGGGAAGGGGCTAGAAGAGTTTTGGTGGAAAACTAGTATAGCAAATGACTCTTGAGGCAATAGTGTGGAGTGATATCAACATCAAGCCTATTACCATTCGAAAGTAACCAAATACAAGTGTAAGGAGGCCTCTTTTGTAGGAGGATGGTTGGCCTTAATGGAATGAAATGTGTAACATCCTAACCGAATATTACTTATTTAAGATAATTTAATAATAACTAATTAAAGAGATAACATTTATTCAACACATTTCCCAAGACACGAGAAATATAAACTTTATTATATGCGCCAAAATGTTTAAAACATCAATTTAATTCGTGCATACATAACTAAATCTAAAACCAAATGAAATATCCAGATTACAACTTCATAAAAATAATTGTAGAAAATAAAATCCATGCAAAATTCCCAAGCTGGCCATTCTTCGACTCTAAGTATCCACGGGCTCACCTGCATCAACATCTGCTCCCTTGTAACGATTTACATGATCACCGCCAAACACATACAGATAGGGTGAGCTCAAATAAAAAGGAATGCAATATACAATAAAGTACTGATTTTAAACCCATTACTCTAACGTAAAACCCAACTGTCAACCCAACATTCACATCTTCCTCTAGACGCCTTTTGATTCTACACCCTTTGATGATTACACTGATCGATCTTTGCTGCCACGAGTGTCTACTCGCCCGTACGACTATAGGCCACCACCTAATAGTCTACACGCGGGAATAAATTTGTCATGGCCACAATCTGTAACATCAAGTGGAGTTCCCCAATACGAACCACAATCCATATTTGTCCCAAGACTACCAAAGTCATCGTATAACACCGAGTAGGGCAATCTTCCGAAGCCATTCCGTACCAGCCACGATTTTGCACACTCCACTAGACTTCCAAAACCACCAGGCTACAACCTCGAGCGGTCACATGTTACCCCAATAGAAGTTATACTCGTAATTGGGACTCCAACAAATCATCGCATCATAACCTCCATCCAAAGCTGTGTAGAACCCTCCACGTAGTCCAACTCTGCACCTGGAATCGTCTAGCGCCACTTACTCTGTCACTAGGCGAACTTGTGCTTTAGGCCGCTTGGCGGGCACCTCACACCACCAGGCGCTACGCGCCTTTCAGGACCTCTGCTAGTTTTCTTCTGCCTGGCGGGACAACCTCTTCTGCCAGGCGTTATAGCCTAGTGCATCCCTATCTTTTCTCTTGTTGCCTGACGACTCATCCCGTGCCGCCAAGCGCCTCACCAGTAATGTCACTACTATTGGTTTTTTTTGACATGTTAGGACTAGTTCCAAGGAACCCTAAGCACGCAATACACAATACATAAGTCAAACTTCATTGCCAGTCATAATCTTATGACTGAACCACACTCAACACATTCACTTACCAACTATTTCACAATTTCAGGTCCTACATTTACCAAATAATGATGAAAATTATCATGCAATTGTTCTTTTACCACTTGCACATACCACATTGATTTTAAAGCCATCATCTCAATTTGCAAAACATGACAGTTCTTCAAACAAACATTATACCACAACAGTCAATGTAAACATACCACTTTGACTCTCTTGCAATCCCAAATATCGCATACTCATAATTACACTTTTTTTATTAATTATCTTTCATACATACTTTCCATTTCCACACACTCTCTGTTCAATTTTAACCCCTAATGTGTACAAAATTTCTAGATAACCACACTTAGAAATCCAACGCAAAACAAAATCAACGTGTCCGCCTACACTTGATGTGTCGCCTGGTGGCAGTTCATGCACCACTAGGCGGTGCATACAAAATCTGGTTTTTTCAAAATTTTCTTGCATCAATAGAAAACCCAAAACTCCATTTATCAATTTAGGTAGGCATTAGGGTTGCCCAAAGGCAGTATATAAGGCATACCCAGTAAAACTTACAAGTAAACGAGATATAGAGATGGCAACGAGAGGTGCTGTTTCCATTATTTTAATTCTAAAGTTTCCATATCACAATAGATCTATAGGATAAGATCCTTATATTTACAGCGGAATGGTATACAAAGTCAACAGATCTAAATGAATAAAAAAGAGTATTTATGGCTACGCA
>Ga0099823_1008995_pt1 | contig 10140 bp, 8 predicted proteins | sample CowpearedBW_FD_76831 | JGI IMG/M metagenome (GOLD analysis project Ga0099823, IMG submission 76831) | Root nodule microbial communities of legume samples collected from California, USA - Cow pea red BW | ecosystem: Host-associated > Plants > Roots > Nodule | place: USA: California | collected...
TATATATATTTATTGAATATTATTATGAAATTTTACGTCTCAAATATGCTCTGACAACTTAAAATTTATTAATTATTTATTTTTACATGAAAGTTTTTATTTAAAAAAAATACAAAGTATAGGAACCACATCAAATTTATAATAAAAACTACATTTTACGAAATATAAATATATTATACCAATTATTATACCTTTTTTTTATCAGCAATTATTATACCTATTATAAAACAATATAAATAATTACATGAAAATAAAACATTAAAAACTATTAAGACATAAGTTTTTCTTATCTGCAATAACTATATCGTATAAACCAATATATGTAAAAAAAAAACAGAAAACAACATGAAAAAAATAAACATTACGATAATATAATACTAGATAATCTCCACAATAAAACAGTATATTGTGTTTTAATTTTTTTGAAGCTGTTATTGTTAATTGGGATAACGATAATTTGTGATGTAATTCAAAGGTAGTTGTTGAATTCAAATTATGTCATTATCATTGTTCTGTATTCATATCTTTAGGAATAAAAGACTTGTCTATATTTAACTGATCTACTGTTATGAATTAAATCCATATTTCTGTTACATTCCTATCACTTTTAATCACATCAAATCACTAAATAATCTGGTTCCTTCTTGTATATCTTTTCAAGTTATAATGATGATAATAATAACAGATTTTTGAAAGATAAAATTAATAATTACTATTAAAATTATTATCAACTTCTTCTCCTGTTATTATATCTTATTTCACATTTCACTGCTCCTAAAGCACCTTTCCCGTCTTGAAAAATGCTAAACATACCCCCTGCCTATTAGCTCATATATTAAAGAAAAGATAAATAAAAGCAAAAAATAATAAATAAACACATAGTACAATAATATAATCTCACTAAGAGATAATAATGTAACCAAAATAAACGAGAAAAGTAACAGAAAATAATACTATTTTTCTTATTTGAAATGTATAATCTAAACGGGGATGATGATTTTGTCAGTTTAAAAGCTAAAGATATCAATAGCAATGAATATTCTTGTTATTCATCCAAAGAGTTCGAGAAACTAATTTTCTTAACTTAATCACATTATTTATTGTTTATTTATTTTCTCAGAAAATGTATAATACTATGTACTAGCTTTAAAATTTAAACAAATTTTTGAAAACGCAATGAATAATTTAGGTGAGTTAAACATTAAAAAAAGAAGAAGAAAGATGCAATTTAATTATTAACGTATGTACGGCATAAAAAATACATAATAAGTAATTAAATTTAGAAAGATAGATGAAAATAAGGAAAAAAAATTAAAATATTTATTTAAGGTTAATAAATAATGCGTTTTAATTATAAAAAAGGATAGTTTCCAATGGAAAGAAACCAGTACCTATTACAGGGAGGATTGAGTCCCTCCAAAATGTGAAAATCAAATGCTTGTAAAATTATTATTATTATTATTATCATAAATTGAACAGGAAATACTGACGTGTAAGCTTTCTTTCGTTATCTTCCAATTAAATGCAAACGGATTACAGGACAACAACATTTTTTAACTTTACCAAGGGATTTTTTCTCATCGACTTACCTTAAATATAGAAAATTTTCTATAAATCTGTAACTGTATGATTTATTTTATTATTTTATAGCATTAGATATGATGATATAATCATATTGTTATACAAAAATTATATCGTAAGGTAACAGCTACAGTAGATAAAGTGGTTACTCGCAGCAGCATCGTATGATCTGAAGATTCATGAGCTCTTATAACAAACAAAAGAAAAATGGGGGCCCATGCCAGCATGACAACATGGGAATTGGCTATCTATTATCTCCCACTAATGTACGGCTACGATTGCTTATGTTCCTGCACTGTCGAAGTCGAAGACAGAGTACACATGCGCATAACAATAAACTGCTACACCTTCCATCATTCTTCTGCTCTGTCATCCCAAGTTTTTCACTTCACACACACACACACACACACCACCAAAATCGCTATAAGAGTTCCCAACATTCAGAGTGTAGTGTCATTCAAACCACCACACAGCAAAGGTAAGTACCCACCTCTTTCTTTTATCTGTTTTTCACTTTCTTTCTCTGCAAAAATTTAAGGAAACATGTACAAAACAAAAACCATAAGAGGAAACACTTTAAAGCTCTTACCTTTTTTTCCTTTCCTGCCTTGTCTGTGTTTTCTGGTTCGACTTAATCAAACTGATGAAAATGCATGCATATGTAAAATCTAGCTGGATTCGTGAGTACAAGCTTCTGAGCAAGAATACTTCAAAGGAAGCTTTTTTAATCTCACCCCACGTGAAGTTTTTTGTTTTGGTGTTAGAAAAAAAGGTTAAAGGATAGGGTAGGGTTGATCCCTGCGCAGATTTTATGCTGTGAAATTGCCTTGAATTTGTTATAAAGGTTTTTTCTTTCTTTCTGCTCGTTTTATGAGAGTGGTTATTCTGTGAAGGTCAATTGTTGAAGAGGTTTGAACGGAGAAAGAGCTTGAAGGAAGATGAATAATTCTGTTTCAGAGAACAGTTTTATCATCGAGAGTGATGAAGAGGATGTGGAGAAGGATTCGAACAAAGGTGGAGGTGATGGTAACGATTCTGATTCTTCTAGTTACTCAACTGAAAACCCTCCACAGCGAAAGCCCAGTTCTTACAACATCTCGTGGCCTCAGAGTTACAGGTCTTCTATTTTCCTTGTTTTAACAACACTGGATTCGTGGACTTCTCATGATTGTGTTTTCTCATGTCCCTTTTTCTTTTATGTTTCTAAAATGTCTCTAATTTCTCTACAAATACGGTTAATTTTTTAGTTGTCTTTTCTTTTCCTCCTTTTTCATTACGTTTTTGAAAGGTGATTTTGCCTTTTTTAGGGTGAATGTAGAAATAGTTAGGAACCTTTTTCTGATTAGTCTGGGTTTTAGAAGAAACCAGAACATGCCACTTGTGCTTGACATAGTCAACAAAACATGTCCTATGTTAAACTGAATACTTATGTTATTGTTGTTGATGTTGTGTTTCAGGCAATCTATTGATCTATACAGTAGTGTGCCATCACCAAACATTGGATTTTTGGGCACACCCTCATTGTCAAGACTAAGCAGTTCTTTCCTTTCTACATCACTAACAAGGAGGCACACTCCTGAAGCACTTCCTTCAGTGACAAAGCCTCTTTTACAAGAACCAGAAGATGAACAGCATCAGAGACGTAGCTCTCACACCTTGCTTCCTCCTCTTTCTTCTAGAAGATCTTCTTTGATTAAGAAGGATTCCAAGGTTTCTCATGAAGTTCCCTCTCGCCACTGCTCTTTTGGACAAGCTACGCTCAATGGTAAATTCTTGTTTCTCTGTTTCTTATGTTCTTGGTCTGATCTATCTATGCCACAATTCTGTTCTATTATAAGAAAATAAACTGTTCAACCTTATCTTCTTAATAAATTGAAAGGAAAAAGGAAGGAAGAAAAAATTGAATGCATAATGAATGATACATGTACTGTATATGTTTGTTGCTTGTCATTATGATATACTATGTTTCCACATTTATATCAGAAAATTTGAACTTCATTATATAGTTGAACAATTTTTCTACATGCAAACAAAATTTGGTGTGTAGTGTAATTCTCTTGATGTACATGATTTTTTTTTCTTTTGCATTCGGGCATGATCATGATTCTGAGTTTATAGAGCTTTGAAAATTGATATAATGCACGAATTGCATTATAAAGAAGGTAACAAGCAGATAACACTCTAAAAAACAGCGTCTTTATGAGTTACATGACAAAAAATAAAACATGGTGGGTATATACTCTGCCCCACTTAATGGATTTGGATTGAAGTATGGATCAGATTTGACCAACATTTAAATTGGGAGGTGGGAATAGATTTGAGATATGGCCACTCACATAAACCATTTTAAACTGATAATGGTTCTAGTGTAACATATTGTACATGGAACAGAGTGTAAATAATTTAGTGATTATTTTCTAGAAAATTATTTTAAAAGAAAGGTAAGTTAACACTCCTAAAAAGTATACACGCTTGATAACCAATATATTAACATTTTAATTTTTAATTTAAAATAATAATATATATTATCATTTTGTGAAACTATCGTTTTTGTTCTTTATAATAAAAAAAATCAACTTCTAAAGAATAGTTGATTTTCGTATAATTTGTTTTAAATAGTTTATAATCATATTTATGTTTTCTGATTATTTATGGTTTTTATTATTTCAAAAATGATTTTTTTTAAAGAAGTTATTATTTTTATGACAAACTTAAACAAATATTCTCCGTGAAAGTCACTTTAAGCCCAAAACTGAGCACGGTATATTTATATTATATATTATAATAAAGTGAATAATAAAGTTAAGCTCAAGTGTTCAAATAATTAGTTAGATTTATGAATTATTTAAGTTAAAATTACTTGAACAATATTTTATTAGAAGATAAGGTTTGGGTATTCATTTATCGGTGACAATGGAAATCATTCGGAACATATATTATTTTTTCTGCACTTCGCAATGAAGAAGTCCAACAGACATACTCAATGAATCCTCTGACTGTGGGGACAATATTAGGCAATGATGTAACTTTTGCTGCCTTATCAGGCCTACCCAAGTGATGATTCAACCACTTTGTCAGCATCACTTGTTCAAAATCCTACATAAACTCATTTTCTCATTTTTGACTTGACCATGATCTTATATCTAGATTTAATCTGCACTAAAGCTAATAACACGCATCTTTATACTCACTAGTATATTATAAATTTTGAACTGCATGAACCTGAATCATAAAAAGTAAGTTTCTGTACCTTAAATTGTAAAATGAAACGGAAGATAAAATATTTTACACCATCTGGTTTGAAACTGCATGATTCCTTATCCATCATAGTTTGGATTTTGTAGGCATAAATGTTCTTTGTGGTGTTGGAATCCTTTCTACCCCTTATGCTGCGAAAGAAGGTGGATGGTTTGGGCTCTCAGTGTTGTTTCTTTTTGCAATTATTTCATTTTATACTGGGCTGCTCTTGCGTTCCTGTTTGGACAGTGATCCTGAGCTTCAAACATACCCTGATATTGGCCAAGCTGCTTTTGGTACTACTGGACGTATTGCCATTTCAGTAAGTCTTCCCTTCATGCTGCTCTTTCTTACATCTATTTCTGTAATCACTCATCCTCATTTTTCAAACATTGATTCTCTCTTTTCTTTTAAGGTTTATGTTTTATGTTCATTTTATAGGTTGTGTTATAGTCGTGTCAGGTCTTGAAATTTTAAGATTTGTTATGTTCCCTTGTCTTTATCATACATTTCTAGGTGGACAAATGACATGTTAGTTAAAAATAACTATGTTTCTGATCATTTTTAATTCTTTCTCCTTTTTTTCTTTGGATGCAGATAGTGCTGTACGTGGAATTATATGTAAGTACAATTGCATTCCATTAGATGTCTCATCCAATGTAATTTGTTACAGCCAATGAAAAATGATGAAATTCTATGTGGCTACATGTTTGGATTTCACTGTTACATTACATCTTATTGGATTCCTGTTATAATTTCTGTAAATTTATAGCAATTACTTTGCATATTTGAATGTTCCTTCATTCAGGCCTGTTGCATTGAATATATAATTTTGGAGGGCGACAACTTGTCTTCATTGTTTCCAAATGCACGCTTGAATTTGGGTGCATTTGAACTGGATTCACATACACTTTTTGCTGTGATTACTGCCTTGGCTGTTCTTCCTACTGTTTGGCTCCGTGATCTAAGCATTCTCAGTTACATATCTGGTAAGTGCTTCTTTTTTGGTGCAAGAAATTATCACTTTTCCATTATCTGATTAAAAGTTAAAGCTTCGTCTCATCTAGATTTGCCTCTAAGTCATTTCTCAAACAAGGTTTTATCGTACTTCATGTTGTTCTTTTCTGTATTGGGATAGGCTTTGTTGTTACTGTGAAATGTAGTTCATGTGCAGCTTCTCAAATTTTATTCCTCCAGTTATAATCATTCTGTGGTGTTGGAAGTTCCACATCGATTAGAGATAAAGTCAATAAATGGAGGCAAACCTCATCTTACAACATTTTTTTTGTAAAGTTAAATTAGACATAAAACTCTATTCTTAACATAAATTTAGAGTCATGGAATAGAATTTATCCTAGTGAAATTTGTTATTTGTTAGATCTATTATTTTATGTTTTGGCAGACAATAGTCATATATTGTGTTGTCATCATTATCTGAAAAAGCTTATTATAACCTTGTACCATGTTTTTCTTATAGCTGGTGGAGTTGTTGCATCAATTTTGGTGGTTCTCTGCTTGTTTTGGGTTGGCGTAGACAATGTAGGATTTCATAGCAAAGGGACCACACTCAATCTTGCAACTTTTCCTGTTGCTGTGGGTCTTTATGGTTACTGCTACTCTGGACATGCTGTTTTCCCAAACATTTATACATCCATGGCAAATCAAAACCAATTCCCTGGAGTGCTCTTAGCATGGTAAACAACTTTTGGCCATAATCTATAACTTGATTGTCACTAGTCCTTCTACTTTATATTAGACCTAAGTCTTTTAGAAATGCAACTTACAAGTATATATATAGAAGATATGATGATTTCTTTTAGGTAAACTAGTAGAGAAGTGTAAGCAAGGTAAATAATCACAATGCCTCAAGATGTGGCATATACTTGCATAGGATTTTTGTTTTGTTCACTGGAATTTCTTTTTCTGAACCTAATGTACACAAGTGTGATTTTTCCTTTCCTCAGTTTTGGTATTTGTACCTTCTTGTATGCTGGAGCTGCTGTTATGGGATACACAATGTTTGGTGAAGCTATACTCTCTCAATTCACTCTCAACCTGCCTCAAGAATTGGTAGCAACCAAGATTGCTGTTTGGACCACGGTATATATACTCTCTTTGGACCTGTTTGTATGAGTTTTTTTATGAGCACTTTTGGGAGAGAAAAAGAAGAAGAAAAAAATGGGATTTCTGCATAAGTTAAAATTAGCTTATGCACAAGTTAAAAATAAAAATTTTACAATGTTATATGAGAGGGCTTCTACAAATTAACTTATGCATCAAATAATTTTAACATGTCAAGAAGTTGCCATTTTTCAATTTTCGTATGCCTTGTTTCAAGATGTTCCTTCTCATTCGTTATTCTCATACTATACTTAATTCTGTATCAGCAAATTATCAATGTTCAATAAATTACATAAATAACCACCATTTTATCTTTTTCTTTTATTTTGCAGGTGGTTAATCCATTTACCAAATATCCTTTTTATTGGGGCCATGGCCATGCATCAGTAGTTAAATACATGAGAGAGATAAGAACAAGAAATGGTTTTGTTTCCATCCTGCATTTTGTAAATTTGAAACTCCTTCTAAAGTGTATTTGAGAGAAAAAGGAAAAAAAATTATCATTTGCAAAATGCTGCACAACTGAAAACATTTCTACTTGCCATCTTGCTTTACTTGGGGAAAAAAATTATAAAACTTGAGAAATGTTTCTCCTTGTATTCCTATTCATGTACAAAATGTTGATTCAAGGTGAAGGTATTTGACAGGAAAGAATGTGTTATATGAATGTGTGTTTGAACATGTGTTCTATGAATAGGAGTGTGAGCAAAGGAAGTTGTTTTTAACTTAATTAGAATCACATTTGCATTGACTATATCTCCGGTGGCAATGAGTCTGGAGGAGTTGATACCATCAAACCATTCCAAGTCTTATCTATATTCCTTCTTCATCAGAACAGGGTTGGTACTTTCCACCCTCGTTATTGGTCTCTCAGTTCCCTTTTTTGGTGAGTCTTTTCTCCTCGAATCCAGATTCTCTACTGAATTTTTTGGTCCTATCCTCTACTAAGCATTAATGTTTGTACTTTAAATTTTTTTTAATATATTTTAAAACATTAAAATCAATGTCTATCTGTCTATTTTGAAGACACAGCATATGACCAGCACAAAAAAAATCAACCGAGAATCTAAATTCTCCCTCTTCATGTGCTCAATATTATTTCTACCATGACATAATTGTACCATGTTATATGAACAGCATATATGATTTTTCTCTTTTGCAGGTCTGGTTATGTCATTGATTGGATCATTATTCACAATGCTTGTTGTAAGTCTCATTCACTTTATCTGTTCTTGCTTACTGATCTCGGCATTTTATTAATTAAAATCATCCTTCATCACAGTCTTTGATACTACCCTGCGTTTGTTTCCTAAAAATCTTGAGAAGCAAAGTGACACGATTGCAGGTATGATGATTTCACTCTCAATAATACTGCTCAATATAATATAAATTTGATATCTGTATTTTTCCTTATAGTTTTAACTACTTAATATGACCTTACCATTTATCTATCTCTCATTATGAGAAATGTGTAAATCTTTAAGAATTACGTGGACAAAAGGTTATACTTGAAAAGAGAGAAAATGAGGTTGTCTTAAATTTCTAAATGGAGAATAAAAAGAAACAATTTTCCTTAAAAGATGAACTGATAAAAAGTATAGCATTGATGAGAAAAATAAACTCTTTAGGACTCTACAGAGTATTGAACATGGTGGCAGATGAATATTAACACAGCTTAAAACATACAAATGGAAAACAAATTTGAAGCAGAAAGGTATCATTTTGACACTAATACACTTAAAGAAGACACTCAAGAATCTATGGCAACACCAGTAGAAATTTCATATCAACTGATAATTTTCTTGCACAACTAATTAAGTTCAAACATTACTTGAATAGTTATAGTAAACTCACTGCGATGTTTCCTTTTATTTCCTATGTCTACAGGCAGCAGTTTGCGTTACAATCATCATAGTAGGAGTTGTCTGTTCTGCTTTTGGAACATACTCTGCCCTCTCCGAGATTATCAAGAGTTTGAGGGGATGAACATATAGTCTGTCCAATTATTCTATATGTTTGGATTACACATCCACAATTTTGAGTCAAATTTTCACTTGACAAACTTTTCATTTATGTTTTTTGTGGTTTTTTTCTGGTTCATAGTACCTTGTCATAAAAGTTTTACTCATGCTTGTTGAGGTAATGGTAATCACAGATTGTGCAGAGAAACACTTAACAGTTTGTTAAAGAGAATTTTTTGCTCTATATTGAAAGTGTTGAGTGCAATGTTTTGGTGATGACGATAAAGGATCTCTATAACCATTGAATGCAGAAATGTTGAGTAACGAAAAGGGCTCCCACATAAATTATAACAGAATGAATAAATGGCACATGAGTAGTGTTTTCAACTTTTCATTGAAGACAGCAATGTTTGTTAGCTAGGGTTGATAGGTGCAGCTCATACTTGTGATTGTTGTCGAAGCTTACTTTGTTTCCTTCTTCTTTCTGCATATTTATGGAGCATCAAAACTTGGTTGAATAAACTAGATTCTCATCCATGAATATGTGGTTGCACTGGTGAAGCAAGTTATAACACATTAATTTTTCAAGTCTTCTTCCTTCATTACTCTTTCAAGAACCGTAATTAACTTCAACAACCATCAAAAGCTCTAACGTATTTTTTCATCACTCTGCCACTGATTCATTGAACAAATACTGTTACTGCCATCAAAATTAAATCATGCATGGCTGGAAAATTGTGTTCGTCAAAAGGTTAAATTATTAAGTTCGAGTAATTTTGTCAAACAGTTGAGATGTGAAAATTGATAATGATTTTTATCGTGTCTTTATCGACTCTTTGATCATAAAAATGTCTTTGAAATTAGTTTACGAGGTTTTAAATTACCAAAAACAATAATAATAATAATAATAATTTATGATGATTTTAAAATATCAGAATATTTTAATCAAATAATTACTTCATCAAGACCCAATTACAAGCTAGATTGAAAACATGTTGGAAAATTATCAAAACATCCTGATACTTAATCCTTTAACTAAAATTAAATCAATTATATGTTAACATAAAATTACTTATAAACCAAATTAACCGTTATCTCAGTTTAACTGTAAATAATTTATCAATCTAGTACAAACTACTTATTCAGCACCTCTTGCATTTAATACCTCTACCAGAGAATTCCTACCACTTGATTGAAATAACGAGAAAGCTTTAAATATTAAAGTTATATCATTATAATA